>Ga0228711_1007336_pt1 | contig 16028 bp, 10 predicted proteins | sample MedpolnodulmetaG_2_FD_177996 | JGI IMG/M metagenome (GOLD analysis project Ga0228711, IMG submission 177996) | Root nodule microbial communities from Medicago polymorpha collected in Santa Monica, California, United States - brown nodules | ecosystem: Host-associated > Plants > Roots > Nodule...
TGTTGATTTTGAAATAATTTTCCGCTGCGATATAAATGAATTTTTGACAGGGTTGTTTTGATAAATAGTAACTTTACTCTATTTATATTTTAAAAGTAGTGTGACATTCCGTTTTACGTTGAATACTTTGATTACTGTATTATTTAGAATGTTGGGAAAACAGGGTGTTATAGCTATCATGATCCCACGTGGAGATAGTAATGTTGTCTCCTATTGTATTCAATCAACTCCATCGTTGTCTTTGTCTCCATGCCAATAATGTTTGTTATTCCTTACGTTCCTTTATAATTATCATTATGATCCCACGTGGAGATAATAATGTTGTGTCCTATTGCATTCAATCAACTCCATCATTGTCTTTGTCTCCATGCCAATTATGTTTGTTATTCATTTAGCTATCATGATCCCACGTAGAGATAGTAATGTTGTCTCCTATTGTATTCAATCAACTCCATCGTTGTCTTTGTCTCCATGCCAATAATGTTTGTTATTCCTTACATTCCTTTGTAATTATCACTTTTGCATAAAAAAATTGTTTCTAATTAACTGTCGCTTTCAAAGTCCAATACATCATTAAACGTTGTTTTACCTATATTAAATGTTGTTTTACCTAATTAATACTACTTTCGCCACTCTTGATTCAATATAATATACTTTACATTTATGATAAGGAAAAATGCATCAATACTTGACAAAGACACTAAAAACCACTTTTCTCTCTTTTTCACTTATATATTTTTTTTAATATATGTGAAATGAGCAAAATGCTCACTTATAATGAGACGAAGGGAGTAATATATAAAATTAACTCATTAGTATTTTTTAGTAATAAATATATCATTGTTATTTAACTCTAAAAAATTACCTAATTAACCTCAATGGCAGTTAACTATAGTTGGAACGGACGAGAATTAAATGATATAATATATAAATAGTCAACAATTAAGTAAAATAACCTCACAACATTATTGATCATTTTTAATGATTTAATTATACTTTTATATTCTTAAAAAAATTATTTATATTTTTTTCTTTATGAAATTCGATTTTAATTCTTATAAATGATATACCCTCAATTAAAAATTTCATAAATGCTCAATTTATTTTTAATCCATAATCTATTTATATATTATATCATAAATAATTCCTTAAATAAAATTTTTGTATATTATATCATAAATCATTTAATTGTCGTCCCAACTGCAGTTAACTGTCGTTGGGTCAATTAGGTAATTTCGGGGTGTTAAATAACAACGATATAATTTTTGCGAAAAAAATTAATGAGTTAATTTGACAAGTGTTAAGGGTAATTGGGGTCATAATCGTTCGCCCCAATGATATTGTATTTAAATAATAATGGTGGATGTCATTTAATATAAAAATAATAATGAGTTAATCCATAATTTCCATAAAATAAAAATAACACTAATGGTGGATGCTATTTAATATCTGTTGTGGAAAAGATATATAGAACAAACCCGATTGAAATATTAGCTAAAAGAAAGTGAGAGTGTATCCATTGTAAGATTTATCTTTATTCAGTTGCTTATTATAACAAAAGTCTTTGGCAGCAGAGTTGGTAGAATTGGATTGAATGGCTGAAACGTTCACGGTATGAACCTCATATTTCTCATTCCAAAAAAATTTCATAATTTTCAGATAACAAGGACATGTGGTGGTCTAGCATTGGCGTGTTGACTTCACATAATCCTGTGACACGTGGTGGCTTAGGTGTGGTGTGTCCGCTGTCGCAGTATGTGGCAGTTTGAAAGGATATCTCACCATTTCAAATTGCGTGACAATATTTAAGTGAAAATAAAATAAAATGTAGAAATTAGGGCATTTAGGTATACTAGACTTAATTGCCAAATAATAATGGTGACAATTCTTACTTACATTTACATTGAACATAAAAGGTGTTAGGAAACATGGCATCCATGGATGAAGGAGAGAAAAGCTTATGAAAGTGTATTATTGATAGTAAAATGTGATATTACAAAATGAGGAAGTTATCCCACTAATGGGGTTATTACAAGTATATATACTACTACAAACTAGTATCTCTAATAAAAGGTTCTGAGCAAATATGAACCTTCAAAAACTGAAGTAGAGGTTGGCGATCACAGCCAAATTTGGTGGAATGAAAGTTGTATGTGATGTGATTCACCCGCATAGATTGGTGATGTTTAAGACTTGAGAACTGATACAGTCTAATCACAGTAGAATTTCATTTTCAAGAATGCCACTTACTATGTTGTTAGAGTGAAGTGTCTAAAAATAATTTGGGTTTTCAATGTTAATTGAAACTCTGCATCAAGACAAATAGACTACAGAAAACACATGATCTAATTCAGCAGAAAGACTCATAAATCAACAAAGAAGCCTGAGTTATATCCCTACAAGCCAATGAGTCTTCACATCTGTTTACTTTTTTGAAAATGATAAGCCACTCTTCAAGCAATCAATCACAACCTTGAAATCCATTTGGAGCTCCACAAATCAAATACCCTGCTCTTCAGCTAACCTCAATCCTTCCAAAGCACCATAAAGCTCGACTGTATTGGCAGACGATACCCCCAACAAATTTGGAAAAGCCACGAATCCAATGATCATCTTTCCTGCACAAAAGTATTCCACACCACACTAAGAGTAAGACTCATGGTTAAATACACTGTTATAATTTCAAGTCACTCAGCCACAGAGCAGAGTCCACTTTATGACCTAAATTATCTACTTTTCAATGTACTCCTATAAAGTTACTCATAGTAACTCGTTATTTTATGCATGTCACATTCTAACCTCAAACGTAACGTACAGTACAATACATTTCATTTTCTTGTCCTTCTGTGTTTAATTAGCTCATTAGTCATTATAAAGAAATGAGCATTCATAATAGCAAAAAACTTTGATTCATCTTTAACTATGATGTTTTTTTTTTAAAGAGCAAAGATAATTTCATTAAAACAAAAGCGCATGGTTTGTCAACAAAACTGATACAGCGTACAACAGAACTTTAATGTTCCCCTTCCAACCAAACGCATGTACTGTATAATAACAACCTGGAGGTGGCATTTAGATTTGTGCCCCATGCTCATCTACCGTAATAAAAGCAACTAGGGTACGAGAAGGTGAGTAGTACCACGAGGTTACTGGCGTGCGTTTATGTCTTTAAGTTGTCAGTTGTCGGTTGCTCATCTGCCGTAATAAAAACAACAATGCCACGAGGTTACTGGCGTGCGTTTAAACATTACGAAATTAAATTCTCGCTCATTGGTTAGAAATATTGTTTCCATCGTCTCAAAAGAACCGAGTCATTTATAAAAAAAATAAAAATATAGTTTGTATATTTCACTTTTCAATGCAATATTAATTATTTTTTTCAATCAAAACCCTAATTAATACTAATTTTATTATTCACAGCGGCGAAGCTAGTAAATTTTTTACGAGGGGGCCAATATAAAGAAGAAATAAAAAATATTTTACAAACTTATATATTTGACACTAAACTAAATAGATTATCAATTTTTGTTAATATAATATCTCTTTAAACCAACAAAATTGTTTGGAGTAGCCAAATAATATATTCATGGGTAGCTATATATTAATCTTATGCTAGTTATTCAAGATTTTTTTTTCTCTTGGGGTAGCCAATGCTACCCCATCCCTTTGAAGCCCTTCACCCCTGGTTATTCATAATTCAATATATTTTATTTTGCTTTCATGATAATGGAGAATACACCAATACTTGACAAAGCATTCAACATCATTTATCTATTTCTTTCACTTATACAATTTTTTTGTTAATATTTGTGAAATAAACAAAATGCTCTATTATTATGGTACGGAGAGGAGTATCTTTCTAATATTAACACTCTTCTGAGATGAAATATACGTGAGACTCGTCACTTTATGTACGATCCATTTTCAAAGTATGAGACCATATGAGTTCATCCAATAAGAGAGAGACTATTTGAAAAGTGTTAGAAAGACAATGTCCATAAGGCTTTCATGGTTTTGCTAACGAGTACCTCTGGTCACTTTTTAAATATTCTAAATTAAGAAAAAATTCATTAAAAAATTCAAATATTTCAATTTCTAATGCATTAAATACACAAATTTTTAAGGTCATTAAGATTGTCTTGGAAGCACTCGTTAGCATTTTTATTTATTTAAATGCTACTAAAATTAAGATGATACAATTACAAAGATCATAAGTTAGGATAAACCCATCCACAATTTGAGATTAGTACTGATTCTCAGCATTTTTTTATTTTTTAAATGCCACCATTTGTCTCATCCTTGATTCTCAGCACCACTTGGACTTCCTCCAAGGTGACAATGTCTTATTTAAGCATGGTAACCTTAAAGTGTTCAAATGATGTACACAATTTTAGTAGGGTGTTGCCTTCATCCTCGATTTTCACTTTAATATTGTTTACTAAATCATCAAGGATTTTGTTGAACTTTGTCAATCGCTATGTGATGGCTTTTGACTCCACCATCTTAATTGAGGAGAGTTTTTTATTTTGGAATTTTCTACGAGTCTTTGTGGAAGTGATTTGGTACAACGACTCCAACTTTGACCACATCTTCACTGCTCTTATCTCTTTCGCAACTTCTCTCAACTTTATCCCCAAAGCACAAGACAATAACATTTCTACCCTTATCCACCATCTCAATCTTGTCCGCTTGTGACACGCTGAGCGACAACACAATCTCACCCAGGGGCAGAGCTACAGCAAGCATTGTACTGGCATGTGCCTGCACTATAATTTTCATTTTAGCATATAAGGGTATTGTGTTATGCCAACTAACTACCGCCATTATATGAGTATTAGAGAATACCTATCGTATATCAAATCTAGTCCAAATACTTTTTCTTGAGGAATCTATTACAATTGCTTAATATCTCATTTATTAATATATTGATCAATTAATCATAATATATATTTGTAATAAAAAATTGTTTCAAATTGAATGCTCTTTTCAATGCAATCTTAATTACTTCGTCTGTTCTAAAATGACTGATCTAATTGAATGTTCCAGATATATCAGTCAATACACGGTTTTGATCTTTAATAATTATAATTATCTATTAGCAAAAATTATAGAAAAAGTTAATATTTTGAAAATACTCATTACAACAAATCTAACATCTTATAGACAAATATTTGTCTTTACATATTAGTAGGAAAATAGAGTCAACGTATGTTATGTGAATATTATATATATCAAACAAGGCTGGTCATTTTAGGACCGAAGGAATACTTTTTATGATTGTACACTAATACTTGCATTATTCTCAAGTCAATAATTTTCACTTTGTATTTCTTATGAAAATTTTAATACATCAATACTTGATAAGAGTAATTTTGTAAAAGTATTATTATATCTCTTTCATTTGTATATTATGGTAAGTTGTTTATTTTACTTTCAAATTGCCTTTTTGTGTTAGTAAAAAGGTTCATTTGGTCCTTTAAATCATAAAATATATGCAATATTACCCACTTTTAATTAAACTCGATTAAAAAAACGTTATGTGAACATTTATTGTTAAGTTAGTAGGTCCAAATTCATCGCTCTCAATCTTAGTTTAAAACAAAATCGATTAACTGGTTGATTATAATATTATTAATAATATATTTATTTGTAAAATTATGTTTGAATTGGGAAACAATAGGATGAAAATGTATGTAAGTAATCATGTCTGGTCTTTTTAAATCTTCAACCTCAATGTTAAATAGTCCCATTAAACACCTTTTAACAAAGTTAGATGAAAAAATATATCAAATTGTTACAAAAAACTAAAAAATAAAGAACTAATAACTTGTTCACTTTTACTTACATAAATGAGCAATTTAAAACTAAAAAACTAAAATGACTAATTACAAACATTAATCTTAAAGGGTTTCATGATGCATTTGGCCTGATAAAAACAATGATTACATGTGCTTTGAGATTGAGAAATGATATTTGTACAACTATTATTTTTTTATTCTCTTTTTTTTTTATCTCTATTGTTTTTGACCAATAAATAGAGAGAAAAATTAAGTTGTCCCAAAAGTTATCTCAAATGGTTATTCAAATATCACTTTTCTTTGAGATATGTATAAGACAAAATTATATTTATATAACAATTTTATAACAATTTTCTCTCTCATATTCATATTATGTTTTTATTTTCTCTCTCTCTATTGATTTGGTTGTCATTACCTATTTTTCTTTGTAATTTTATGGTTGCCCCAAAAGTTATCACACAAATATTTGTTCAAATAACACACCTCTAGTGTAAACATACACATATATGTGATGATGTAAGCATATCACATGAATGCACGTGAATGATGAATTACTCCCTCTGTTTCAAATTATAAGCAAATTTAACTTTTTAAGTTCATTCAATTAATAATGTATATAGTCCATAATATGAACTCATACATCATCATTAATTGAATGAACCTAAAATGTCAAATTGGCTTATAATTAAGAACGGATGGAGTATTATTTTTAAATTGCCCTTGTAGTTGAACAAAATTACATCAATGCCATCAAGTGAATGATTGCATTTTTGAGCGGGAACGTTGAGCTAATAATGTTCTTCAATCATTGTCTTTGTCTTTTCCAAATCAACAACATTGTTTTTCCAAGGAAAAGCCTTTACAGTGTAATGTAACTCGATTTCTCAAAATCCTAACCCTAATGGAATCCATAGGCGTTCTCCTTGTAGGTCAAGTAATCCCATACTTAGAACAAGAACTCAGCAAACGCTACAATCTCTTCCGCATTTGGGATTACCCACAAAAATCACAATTCTTAATTCAACACGGCACGTCGATCCGTGCGGTGGTCGGAAGATCAACCGCTGGGGCCGATTCCGAACTCATTGATGCATTGCCGAAGCTGGAAATAATTTCGAGCAACAGTGTTGGTGTTGATAAGATCGATGTTAAGAAATGTAAGGAAAGAGGGATTGGTGTGACCATTACTCCTGATGTTTCGACAGATGAAGTTGCTGATTTGACTATTGGTTTGATTCTTTCACTTCTTAGGAGGATTTGTGAATGTGATCGATTTGTTAGAAATTGGAATTGGAAGCGTGGTAACTACAATTTGACCTCTAAGGTAAAACCCTATTAACCAAGTAAATCTAACTCACAAGTATGAGTTAACCTTTCTACATAGGAAAAATGATTGGAATTGTATACAAACTCAGTTGAACTTATATGATACTATGATATGAATTCAATCATAAGTACATCCCAGAAACCGGCCTAGTTGTGCCACTTGGTTTCTAAATATTTTTGCTTATATGTCATTTGTTTTTACTTAAAAATGTCATGTTTTTATTCATCATATATCTTGCAATTCATAATAAAGATTTACTTAACGATTCGGAAAATAGGTCTTCCGATTCACATTTCGAATCTCGATTTGATAATCTTGGTGCCCACCCTACAACCAAAAACCTGATCTATTGTTCACCCCTTTTTGGCGATCGTCCAATGACCTCCAGTATATGCTTACTGTCTAGTGATCCATTCACCCATGAAGCATCACTGCACTCTGCACAAACTTGTCCCTGCGATGTTGCTCTTGTCACCTATAGGTTCTTTTAATATTATTTTTATATTTGGTAAACATACTGAGGCTACAAAAGATCTACTAGTTTGCGCAGACTCTCGATTTTAACAAACCAACTATTTAATTGCTTCTGTTAGTCAATTCATAAGCTTTCAGAAAACAGTGAAAAATATTTAAAATTGGACACAATGATCCATCAACATGTCCTAAGATTTGCAAAGCTTCGTCATTTTTTCCTTCTGAAAAGGCAAGCTTAATCATTTTCCAACAAGAAATTAATTATTTTTTTCATCTGGTATTTTCCTTGCAGTTCTCTGGGAAAACCGTTGGCATTGTTGGGCTGGGAAGGATTGGCACAGCAATTGCCAAGAGAGCTGAAGGTTTTAATTGTTCAATATGTTACTATTCTAGAACTCAAAAGCAGGAGTCAAAATACAAGTACTATCCAAATGTTGTTGAGTTAGCATCCAACTGCGACATACTAGTTGTTGCTTGCTCTCTTACAGAGGAAACCCGTCACATCATCAACCGGGAGGTCATCAATACACTTGGTCCGAAGGGTTTCCTAATTAACATTGGTCGAGGTAAGCATGTTGATGAGCCAGAGCTGGTCTCTGCATTGCTTGAAGGTCGTTTGGGTGGAGCCGGACTTGATGTTTTTGAAAACGAGCCTCATGTTCCTGAAGAGCTGCTTTCGCTAGAAAATGTTGTGTTGCTGCCTCACGTTGGAAGCAGCACGGTAGAAACTCGAACTGCCATGGCTGACCTTGTTCTTGGAAACTTGGAGGCCCATTTCCTCGGAAAGCCACTATTAACTCCCTTTGTTTAATTTACATGCCTCTATTAAACTATCTACCTAAGATCGATTGGTCATTGACATAGAAAATTTGATGGAATGGCCTCCATTTACATCATCAACTAATGATTTTTGTGATGTGAAATTGATGATTGTGAGAGTGTTAGGATTATAGAATAAAGGTCTTTAAATAGCGCCTTGATTTTGTAGAGATTAGATTCTCTCTTATTCTATTTTAGTTCTTAAATCAAGTGTTCTTTCTTTCGAATTCAATTCTTGGCTAGAGAGCTTCAAATATCATCAGGTATATCTTAATTTGATTATCACTCTGAGATTTCGCTGAACATTAGCCAATTGCTTATGTTATTATGTTGGCTTTGAATTTTATTGCTCAACTAATAAAATGGTGTTTATGGAACAGGTTTATCAAGATATAAAAATGTTGTTGAAATACAATTGATATTTTAATTAGAGCAGAACTAGGGTGTAGTTTTCTGTACGCTGGTTGTGTTGTTCTTTCACAATTAGTCGCATAGACTGTGTATCTAATAGGGTCAATATAACCATTTTAAATGTAAATACAACCATTCACAATTATACAACCATTCACAATTTTAACATGATTTATGTTATAATTGGTGGACATGTTTTTCCTGTCATGCATTGTGCAGATTTAAGTGCAGGTGGGAAAGAGGGCATTAGGCAAAATAGTGTGCAATTAGGCTCTTGAGTCTACGATTTTCAATATCCAAAATTCAAGATTGGCCAAGATTGTGACAGTTCTTACTTACATTTACATTGAACGTAAAAGTTTTTGAACAAAAATGAACCTTCAAAAGCTGAAGTAGAGGTTGGGGTTGGCGATCACAGGAATATTTGGTGGAATGAAAGTTGTACGTGATGTGATTCACCGGTCACCGGCAATGCATAGATTGGTGATGTTTAAGACTTGTGAACTGATACAGTCTGATCACAGGAGAATTTGATTTTCAAGATGCTACTTACTATGTTGCTAGAGTAATGTTAATTGAAAATCTGCACCAAGACAAATATAGACTACAGAAAACACAAGAATCCATTGTCTTTTTATCCTAACTTGAGCTGGCTAACATGTTTGCATTCCTTAGCTTTGTTACTAGTAATTACTGTACTAATAATCTAGTTGTAAATCACATTTTTTTAGCAAACTTTCCTTGTTTTCCCCAAAGACAAAAACAGCAAAAGGTAAGGACTAGACTCAGAAAAAGATAAGATATTGTTACAAGTGGATTTACAGAAGCTTTACAAGTGGATAAGATATTGTTACTAGCAAAGAAACTACTATAAAGCAACAAAACAGATTAAAAACTCTCAGAATACCAGTGATCAACTACGGATCTAGTTGAGCAGAAAGACTCATAAATCACCAAAGAAGCCTGAATTATATCCCTACAAGCCAATGAGTCTTCACATCTGTTTACTTTTTTTGAAAATGATAAGCCACTTTTACCACCAAATTGGCTTCCATCAACTTCCTGGTTTGCTTCACAATATCCCTCCAACTTGAAGCACCCATAGTCACACTCTTCAAGCAATCAATCACAACCTTGAAATCCATTTGGAGCTCCACAAATCAAATACCCTGCTCTTCAGCTAACCTCAATCCTTCCAAAGAACCATAAAGCTCGGCTGTATTGGCAGACGATACCCTTAACAAATTTGGAAAAGCCACAAATCCAATGATCATTGTTCCCACACAAAAGTATTCCACGCCATGCTAAGACTCGTGATTAAAAATACACACTCTGTATTAATTTTAAGTCACTCCGCCATAGAGCAGAGTGCACTTTATAGTTCTCCACTCTGTCTCATCAACAAGTTGAAACATGTCCCCAGAATTTCAAGTAATGCCATACTTTCCACAAGCAAGAGAATGCCCAGTCATTCTCACTCCTCCAGTTTCAAGTAACACATCTGAATCCAAACTGCAACCCGACTAAAATGCATATTCTGACCAATATCAACAAAGCAGTTCAACTCTGTCCACTCCAACAAAAGGGGATTTCACTCTATAACTCTTGACTCCTTCATCTTAACGACAAATTGAAATATGGCCACGCTATCCAAGTAATCACACACTCCTCTATATGCAACAATCCAATGACGAGCAGGATAAACAAAAGATGAAGAATGCACATACTTAATCCTCAAAATCCACATGACATATCACATCTGAATCCAAAAAAACAGCCAAACTAAAGTGCACATCCTGACCAACATAAACAACGAAATTCAATTCTATCTAGTTCATATTACGCAACAAGTAGGCACTCCCAGTAAATCACCCAAACTATTTCCGACACAATAAGCGTTTTCTCCCACCATCATTAAACTGAGGAATGTGCACACAAATTCAATTCAAAAAGAGGCTAGGATAAGGAAGATACGTAAATCTAATGCGACTTACAGCAACCTTGATCATCCACCAAATCACAAGCTTATGTTTGACTAACTCCTTGAAGAACAACATAACTCACATTCAAAAGTCTAGTCTTATCATCAAGTCATTTATCAACAACCAATCAACCATACTGCTTAACAACATTTAGCCCATGTTTAAGTTGACGGTGAAAATGTCAAAATCACGATGAACCACATTAACCGATAACTAACTATTTGTTGACATTAAAGTTTAGTTAATATATAACATTATATCACCTCTTTTTATCTAAATCATAGTATGAATAGTATAAATAGAAACAAATACAAAACAACAAACTTTTATATACATACATAGTAGTACAACACAAGCATAAAGATTTTACATATTCATACACCAAATTAACCTAACTTATTAAAATAAGTACATAATTCATTATTATAAAACCAAAAACAAGAGTACTAATATAATCTAACACCAAAATTCCTTGAAATCGTTTCAAGCATAGCCACCAACCAAGATAGGTTTCTTCTCTTTCTTCTTCTCCTTTTCTTCACTTTTTTCCTTCACATCATCTTTCTCCAAACCTTGCAACCCATCAACACAAGCTCCGGGCTCCTCGTTTTCCGGCTCAATCACACCAACGACATCGGACACATCCTCGCCGGACGGCTTTGGATCGTCGATGCAATCATCTTCGCCGGAGAATAATCTCGATTTCACGGCGGCGGCTGCTTTGAGAAACGCTTCGTGGATTGATTCCGGTGGAAGTGCGGGATCTTCGAGACCTGCGTCTTCTAGACGCGGTGGTATAATCTGCTGCAGCAAACCTGGTTGTTTCTCGGTGGACTCCATTTGAATTTTTTTGATTTGATTTTTGATTCCATTTTTGTCTCAACTGAATCCTGATATAGTGCCGTTAAAGGCGGTGATGTTGTTTGTGGGCTTTTCTATTGGGTTTCTTTTTCTGACCCATAATAATTTTTAGAAAGTTGCTATTCCCACTTTTGAAATTGCTAAAAAACTTACTTGGCGGTAATTAATGATCGATATGTTTTCAATTAATTGTCAATGTAGAATTTTTTTAAGTTTAGATTAGACGGCAGTTAACTTTCGATGGATTAAAGGTATAATTTCTTGGTGTTTCATAGCAAATTTGAAGTGGGAACAACAACTTTCTAATTTTTATGACTCATATCAGTATCAAAGCCTCCAAAAGCTTATATGTATAGTTACAAAGAATTTTTATGTCTGAGTCGAGAGCAAATTTGATGCTTAAATTTTTTATCTGTTTGATTATACATTAATTATATACTTTACCCCGATAGTGGATAGTGATTTACACATGGTGTAATGTTTGGCTTTTTGGATATTTGAATGAATATAATATCTTCCTTGACCAAGAAAAAAATTGATAGGCACCCCAATGTATATTGATGGCTTAGATTCGTTGTGAGACTGATATTCGAGTTGACAGTAGTAAGACACGTGTTTTTATTAAAATTCGTTGTGTGATGTATAGCGTTGCTTATGTAATAAAGACAAACCCTTTTATTTATCTATAGTACCAAACTACCAAAAGGTGTTACATAATTGACAAACACATCTCACATTATATTGTCTTATTCATTTGGCATATAAAGAAACTATTAAGGCATATAATAAAGTTTTGATGTACGGCGTACTCACTTTATTTTTTGAAAAATCGGTTTCTAATCCAAGAACTGACTACATGTCGTAGTATAAAATAAAATATAATAATAAGTTTTTCCTCCATCTTCTGGAGTTTATAATGGGATAGATTTATAATGCGTAGTGAGTTTCTCTTATTTAAAAATATGACAACTTCAATTATGAATTTCAATACATTTCATTATTATTTGAGTTTAATATAATTTCATATATTATTAATTGTTTCCTTTATTATAATCAACGTCTAATTCATTTAAAATAAAGAAATAAAAAGTTACAATTATGGATTTGTATTTCATTTAAGTGAAAAACGATTTTCTATGATAACGATGCTTTCAAATATTCAATGAACAATTTTTCTGAGATACATAAATAGTAAATGATATATGACAATGGATATAGATATGAATCTATTTTCTTGAATATAATCCAAACGTTTATGACTATTGGATTAACCACCACCGTAAGTATAAGTACTTGTGTCATTTAGTCATCTTCAACACACTAATTTGATCTTAATTTTATGAGTTACATCAAATGGAATTATTGCTACTAAATATCATCCAATAGAAAAAAGGACATGTTGCATAACATCATAATATTACCGCTAACACGTTAAACCATTCAAAGATCTTTGTATCAATACAATAATTAACTTAATAGTTAGTACACATCCATTATCATGAAACATACCAATTGCCAAATACATATGTTTATCTACTATAGGTTGAAATTAAACACATTGTATCGTTGAATCAATAATCCAGATAATAAAATATTAAAATCAAACATTACCTTTAGCAATAGCCACATATATTATGATTTTTTTTCCTCCAATTCAAAAATAAAATAAAAAAACTTCTTAATTTATCGTTGATCTTGAACGTTTCTTTCTTTGCAGAGTTGTATCACCCTTTTTCTATGTGACATTCATTATGTTGTATTATATTGATATACAATCATCAACGTCTCTGTTTGGCAACATGTCATTAACTTTGATTGAATTTTCTAAAATATATTTCTCAGCAATGTGCCTTGTAACATTCTATGTTTTTACATAATTCGTAAGTTACTATTGTTATTAGTATCAAGGATAAAAAAAATATCTATTTAAATTTGTAGATATTTCTCTGATCTGTAGATATTAGTATCAAGGATAAAAAAAAATATAGTAAATTTCATAGCAAGTTTTGCTTTCATGTGTCATGAGATTTATTAAAGGTTATGGTTAGGGGTGTGCAAATGGGTTATCCAAACTAGATTTATGGATACAATTTAGATCAAAAATCTACTTTCACAAAACAATTGGATTTTTTTAAAACTGGTTTGATACAGTTCAGTCTGGTTCAGTACTGGTTCATGGTATCTGAACTGGATTTTGTCCTGAACCGTTTTTTGATACCTGAACCGTTTTTCCAGCTGACCCGGTTTTTTTTTCTGACTCAGTTTTTTTACTGTCCCGGTTTTTTTCCTAAACCGTTTTTTTTTACTTGATTTTTTTTTCTTCATTGAAATCTTTGGTCCACACACCAAGTAAACATAATTTTTTTTTACTTGATTTTTTTTCTACATGTGATTTCAATATTTCAATAATTACAATATTCTTGTCAGTCTAATATGTACCACTTTTGAAAAAGGAAAACACATGGTTTGCAAACACTTTACTAGCCATTTGTATGCTCATGCTTCAACAATAGTGTTTATTGTGAACCAACTTACCCAAACAAATTGTTGCAATAACATTTGGAAAATTATAAGACTGATGTGAGGATAAAATCATCAAGTATATGATAAATATTGCATGAATGATGCAATGTTGCATTCAAATGGCTAGATTTGGAAGAAAACTTATATCAAACAATTCTTTATCATAGTCTATTTCACCTTCAAAATACATAGCATAGCAAGATGTCAAAAAATTGAGTTTAAGACATAACTACCTAATCAGATAAGAGCATCAGCTAATGGCGTATGCGGTTGAGTATCTAGAGTCTCAATCGCATCTAGAGTCTCAATCAGTGTTACTGGTGAGATAATCCTTTTTTATTATAATTAATTCTCTGGTGACATCAATTATATTCATTCTTTATTTCAGTGATTCCAATGAACAAGCTATGTATTTTGAAATCACGTGCATTTAGTTTAACCCTTAGTTTTTAAACCTCAGCTAGTTCTACAAAGTTATTTTTACTTTCTCCACTTATCTATCAATCAAGACTTCCTTGTTTGAAATACCTTCCTATTTCTTGCTTTCAAATTCACCTAAATACACATGACATCCTATTCGTTTTATATACCTTCCCCGGACTTAGAGTGGATATAAAATGCTCCAAAGGAATAAGGTCATTGTTATATATCCTGTTGTTTATACTCCAATCTGATTGAAACTTGTATGCCAAATTTTGCATGCTTTGCTTGTATTTGGATTTATTTTAAGACAAAAAAAAGTGATTCAGTTTGATTTTATTTAGAAAAATCGTTGAAGGAGTTCCCTAACCAAGTGAAGAATAATGAATTAAATGCATGTGATTTCAAAATTTCAATGCAAAAATGTAAATATTCCATTATATCCATTACAAATTCAATTGATATCAATTTCTTAACCAAAACTCATCAACAAAATCCAATAAAAACATCAAATCAAGCTCAAATTCAATCAAGAAAACAACACACACAAAACTGAAAATTGCAACAGATCCATCTCATTTTAAACCCCCATCAATCAAAATTCATATAACAAAAAAAAAACCGAACCATCAAGCAAAAACACATGAAAACACTGAAATCAAGTTAAATATGTCATTGTTATATTACAGTATAATATGGTGGAATATGGAAAGTATATACTGAGAATGTTGATATATTTCTTGTTCTCTGTTGAACTGCCCAGAGATATTTATTGTAATTAAAGAAATGAAAACTTACAGGAATTACAATATATAACTGCTGAAAATCAAAGTGTATCTTGAGTTAGGGTTTAAATTGTAAGTTGTGACAGAGATAGTCGTCGATTTACATCATCAGCTCAGCGATTGTGAAAAACAGCTCATTGTCTTTGCTGGAAATATTTTACAAGAAATAAGTCTATTTGATACCTCTCAATATAAAAACTCTGATGTCGCATATATTACTTGGGGAATGAAGGAGAAAATCGAGTACTTATTATTAAATGTTGGCAGCTGTGATCACGATCTCAAAAACATAAAAGACCCAATAGATGATAAAAAAGAATAATCAGAGTGCAAGTTTAAAACATGAGTGAGAAGATAAGAAACAAAATATATGTATGAGATACATACTCCCTCCGTTCCTTTATAAATGTCACTTTTGCATAAAAAATTTGTTTCTAATTAACTGTCGTTTTCAAAGTCCAATGTATCATTAAATGTGGCTTTACCTATATTACCCTTATATATTTATTGTAGAGAGAGAAATATATGAAATGAAGTATTAAATGATTAAGGTTATTATAGGAAAAAGATAAATTGTTGTATCAAAAGTAGTAAAAGTATTTGTTGTCTTGGTTTGTGTAAAAAGTCA
>Ga0228711_1007338_pt1 | contig 16020 bp, 16 predicted proteins | sample MedpolnodulmetaG_2_FD_177996 | JGI IMG/M metagenome (GOLD analysis project Ga0228711, IMG submission 177996) | Root nodule microbial communities from Medicago polymorpha collected in Santa Monica, California, United States - brown nodules | ecosystem: Host-associated > Plants > Roots > Nodule...
TGAAAACTGGTATTGATAGGTACAGAATTGGTCTTTGGTGTAAACATGAAAGCTGTAGATAATTTTGTTAGCTTTTCAATGGCTTTGGTTTGACGTGAAAATGATTTATGGTTTTTGAGGTATGATGAAAATACTCCAAAGAGGTCTTAGTGAAATTTTATGAAAATCCCACATAACTATTTCTAAGTCAACCCAAAACTTGTGGATTGTCTCCAAACTTGAAAGTTTGTGTACTATGAGTTCAATTATAGCGTTTAAGAGTATTTAACCTATGTTGTGATGAGTCTAACTTTGTTTGTCATAATTAGCATTGATGGATGAATTATTATATGATGTATATATTGATGAATTATTATATGCATGCTTATGTTGAATTATTATGATGCTATATGATGTTGCCATAAATGATGAATATGACATGATTTATGAATTGAAACATGAATGTACACATTGATGGTCTATTATATGAATAACTTGATGAAATATTACGTGAAGGTATGTTTGCCATATATGTTGATGAATTACTATATGAATGCATATGTTGAATTAACATGATGATTATATGATGATGAATACTTATGGGATTATGTTGTTGATGTTGTACATTGTGTTTATTTTAGGAGCTTATGCTCCAGTGTTTATTTTAGGAGCTTATGCTCTAGCGTTGAATTTAGGAGTTTATACTCCAGTGTTTATTTTAGGAGCTTATGCTCCAGTGTTGAATTTAGGAGTTTATACTCCAGCGTTGATTTTAGGAGCTATGCTCCAGCGTTTATTTTAGGAGCTTATGCTCCAGCGTTGAATTTAGGAGTTTATACTCCAGCGTTGAATTGAGAGTTTATGCTCTAACACATTGATTGGTACTACATGCATACTGCATAACCAAGTTGTTGTTGTGTCGTTGCATTGTCATTAATGTTGAATTGTCGTCGCCGTTGTTGAGTTGTTGCTGTTGATTTAAATGTTAAGTGAATTATTAAGTGAAGCATATGTGAAACACTATCGATGATAAGTATATGTGAACTATTATTGTTGTTAATTATTGTTGTTTAAGTTGTTAAATTTCGTTGATGAATTTTATGCTTATTATTATTGAATGTGAAATCTCACCCCTTCTGTTTGAATGTTGCCCCTACGTTGGTAACGTGCAGATAACCAGGATTAGCTGCTGATGTGAGTTGAGTCTTTTGCGCGTCGTCTTAGGGTCGCTCTGATACGTAACGGGATGGGGATTTTGCTTTGTTTTCCTTTGTTACGTATTGCTCTATGAACTATGTTGTTGAACCCTTTTGAAATAAGATTTTTAATTAAGTTGTTTACGTTGAGGCCATAGTGCCAAAGTTGTTGAACTATGAATCTATTTTCCGCTGCGATGTTATTGAAATTTTGACAGGGTTGTTTTTAATAAATAGTAATTTTACTCTATTTATATTTTAAATGTAGTGTGATATCCCGTTTTACGTTGAATACTCTGATTATTTGTGTTATTTACATATGTTGGGAAAACGGGGTGTTACAGTGCACGTGTAATTCAAGGATCCGAAGATTCAAGGAGCACCAAATTCAAGGGGTACTTGAAGTTTGGGGGAGTTTGTTTTACATATAAGTTGGAGAATTAGGGCTTTAATTTGAAGGAACTCTTGTAAACATTGTAATCAACTTTTCATACATAGTGGATGACCTTGGTGAAGGAGTACTTCATCAAGTAGAGTAGAGGTAGCCCTTAGCGAGGACGAACAAGGGTTAACTACTATAAACATCGGTGTTCTCTCTCTCTCTCTCTCTCTCTCACCCACCTCTCACGTCCTATCTTTATATTTCTCTCTAATTGTTTAATATACTTTATAAGTTTGTGTTTGTTGGTTGTCTTTCATCCTTTGCGTGCTATATTCTTTTTCTTTCTTAATTTGCATGCTAGCTTGTATTTCAATTGCGATTGTCTACTTGCTCTTGTTTAGGATGTTCTTTGATGACTTTCTATCACATTATTATCAATATGATCATATTTGTGCATTCGTAAAAATAAAAAAAAACTTTTAAATCGATTCATTCATTTGATGTCACAAAATTGAATCGATTCACATTGAATCGATTCTTTCATTTGATGAATCGATTCAAATTCGTAAAAAACGTTGGTACTACAGCTTCTGGTTCCTCCACTCACCCATTACCCTCTACTCTCTTCTCAATCCTAAACCTCACTAAAACCTCAAACCTAACCTCTTCAACCTCTCTCAGCAATCATCAATCTCCTTTAATTTCAACATTTATCATTGTTACTATTAACTTTTCTCCATGGGTCCAAGAAAAGATAAAACAACAAGGGGAGCTACAAATTCAAAAAGGGAAAAAGGTAGAGCTCCTCCTCCTTCCACTCAACAAGTTGGAGTTTTGGTTCAAGATTTGCTACTTGATGAAGATTATGACAGGTATATTGAAAAATTTCAGTCTAAAAAGGATGTTTCACCTCAATTTTATTACTTATTATGGGATATAAAATCTAGGGGTTTTGATTTTCATGAGTTGTTTAGATTTCAAAATTTGGGTTCATTTGTTGAATTAAAGAAAGGGCATGATGAATCCCAAATTAAAGCATTTTATTGCAATGCACAAAGACAAGATGGTGTTAGTTTTGAATGCTCTTTCAAAAATGTCCGGGTTTCACTCAATCCGGAAAAATGGGAATCTCTTGTTGACCTAGATTGTAATGGCGTTGACATAGAAGTTAAGGACACTTTCACTAACTATAACAAAATAGACTTTGTGAAAAGTGTGTCGAAAACCGGGTTTGGAGAATTGAGCTTTTCAAACTTTAGCCCTCTTCAATTGAAATGTGCTGATAGGATGTTACATCGGGTTGTTGTCAAGATCATTATTAGCAAACAACACAACTATGGAAGAATTAACGACTACGATCTCATCATTATGTGGTTGTTGAAAAGCAAGATCAAAGTCAACTGGCTTCTTTTCTTCTCAAACTACATGATCTCCTACAAGAATGATAGTAGGAAGAAACTACCATATCCTTCATTCATTAGTTGTCTTCTTAGATCCGACCGTGTTACAAGTGTTGATACCTTAGTGGGTTAGATGCAAAAGCGATTCAAAAGATGCACTATGTTAAGGATTCTAAAGGAAACTGGTTCTATGATGATAATGGTGTTTGGTACTATGACTTTACTGCTGTGGCTGGAGGAACTGATCCGGAGCTAGTTGAGGAAATGAAGAAAAACATGGAAAAAGAGGATTACAATGTTGAGCATGATGTGGATATGGAAGATGATGAAGAAACTAGTAATGATGATGAGGATCTAGACTATGATCTCGAGAACGATGACTATCCCGTTGACAGTCAAAGTCATTCAAGCGAATCTCTTAGTGAAGTCTTGTTGGGATTAAGGACTTTAAGAAGTACATGTCTCAAAAGTTTGATGCTCAAGGCTTACAGTTCAAAGAAATTAACAAAAGGTTTGATGCTCAAGACTTGAAGTTTAAAGACATCAATGCAAGGCTAGATTCTCAAAATGTCTCCATTCAAGAAATGCGGGATTCAATTCAAAAGTGGAATGATCTTGGTGTATCGTCTGATGTCTTCTTTGCCTCTCCATGCCCTAACCAAGATGAGATTGCTAGAACAACCAACCCAATCGAACCAGAGGCTTAGTAACCTTTTTTTTCATGCATACTCCCTTTTCGAAGTTGTCAAAAGGGGGAGAATATTTGATGTTACTTCATGCTAGTACTTTAGTACTTTAGTGCTTATGTTTATGTTTATGACTCTGTTTATGACTATGTTATGTTTATGTTTATGTTTATGACTATGCTAGTACTTGTCTTCATGCTCACTCATGTTAGTTGATTGTATTTAAGTTTCTATGATATCTTGTGAGTAACGTGTCAAAAAAGACACCTATATATTGCCTGTATGTCATGTATGCTAAGTTTCAGGGGGAGCAATTAATCATCAACATGGTGTTTTGACATCATCAAAAAGGGGGAGATTGAAGCCTCTAGCTATAGATCATGTTTGTCTAGCTTTTCATTTTGATTAGACTATGTTAAAGCACCCTAGTGAGCATCTTGTAACTGTTCAATCCTGGTATCCTTTCAATTGTGTCTTATGTCTGCATGAATCGACTCATTTCTGTTTGAATCGACTCAAAAGAGTTTCTAACTTTGTGTGAATCGATTCACACTGTAGATGAATCGATTCATGTTTGAATCGTATATTTTCTTCATGAGTCGTATCATAAAACTCTCTGACACTCTCTAAATCGATTCAATGTTACCTTGAATAGATTCAAACATCCTTCTGGCCAGCTTGAATCGTTTCATACATCTCTTGACTTGAATCAATCTTCATATAATTTCCTTTATCTGGATCTAGTCTTTCTACTGTCTAAATCGATTCAATAGGTAAATGAATCGATTCAATCAGTTTTTTTTGGTGCGAAAATTGTGTCTTTTTACCCTTTCTATATAAACACTTCTCGTTCTCATTTTCAAAGTATTGAATCATTTGCAACTATTCTTTCTAGGTCTCAAAAACTAATTGTTCATACATTATTCAAGATTAAACAATTTTTTCTTAGAATCACTTTGTTCTTTGAGTGTATAGATTCTCTAGGGTGCTAGTAGGGATTGTAAGTTGGTTCTCTCAAGAAGATTGATTGGGCTTAATCAAGGCTTCAAAGGAAGTGAATAATCTCATTCCACCTCCAAAGGACTTGGGAGTCTTTCTAACCGTTCTTGAAGTCGAAGGGGGTTCGTTTACCAGACGTAGCATTGAAGACTCGAGTGAAGAGATCGAAGGAGTGCACGGGTAATTCAAGGATCCGAAGATTCATGGAGCACCAAATTCAAGGGGTACTTGAAGTTTGGGGGAGTTTGTTTTATATAGGAGTTGAACAATTAGGGATTTAATTTGAAGGAACTCTTGTAAACATTGTAGTCAACTTTTCATACATAGTGGATGACCTTGGTGAAGGAGTACTTCATCAAGTAGAGTAGAGGTAGCCCTTAGCGAGGACGAACAAGGGTGAACTACTATAAACATCGGTGTTCTCTCTCTCTCTCTCTCCCTCTCTCTCTTCACTTTTAATATTGCACTTGATTAATTGAAGACATGACAGTATTCAGTAATACCAGGTGGCCACCAAATGATAAAAACTTATTGTTCCATGACAACTTCCGAGCAACAATACGATCAATCACAGGTTTCCAAAATTGAGCTTCCTGACATCCCTAATGATTGGCAACCCCAAATAAACAAATGGTATGCTTCATGTTCTACAGTTCATCACTGAATCCACTTCCCTGAACCAAGAATCAGAGACATTCACACCAGTCAACATACTTCCCTAATGTGCGCTCTATACGGGCGGTGCTGCTTTTATTTGAGGACATTTCAAATAATGAGTGTATCATCCGCGAGCTGAAGATGAGATAACTGCACATCACCCTGTCGGTCAACACTATACCCGCGATACAAATTAGCATTCACCAAAGCATTCATCAAGACATTAAAACCTTTGGCTGCCAGAAGGAACAAGAAAGGGGAAAGGGTATCCCCCTGCCTGAGCCCTCGCTCAATAGAAAACTCCTCTGTCAGCAACCCATTCACAAGAGTTGAAGCAGTTGCCATTTTGACGCATTCAGAAATCCATTTTCGCAACAAATTTGCAAAATTCATATGAATCGTCATCGAATCAATATAGTTCAAGTTGACTGAATTATATGCCTTTTCGAAGTTGACTTTGAACAACAAAATTTCATTATTCATGCGTTTAGCCTCGTCCACAACCTCATTGGCAATAAGAATAACATCTAAAATTTTCTTTCCTTGAATAAATGTTGACTGAGAATCTGAAACAACGCTACCAATGAGCACGTAACCTATTAGCAAGACTGTCCACCTTCGTAATTAACACAATAAATGTTGAATTTACCCCCTTCGTCAGTTTCCCATTACGATGGAATTCTGACAAAAATCTCATAAAGTAATCTTTTAATTCTTGCCAAAACTATTTGATGAAGCCAAAACGGGTACCATCGGGTCCCATGCTCTTATAACTAACGCAATCCCAGACTGCATATTTCAACTCATCTATAGAAAAAGGCCAAACTTGATTGCTTGCATCCCCACTCGGCAATTTGCGGAAATGCTCACCATCCACCCCCGGCCTTTCAACGCCAAGTGGTCGGAAATGACAAAAAAAATGGTTGAAAACAGTCGTTCTAACATTTTAAACCCCTTCGACTTTGACACCATCCACATAGACCAACTGAATAGCATTGCGGTGCCATCTGTTAGACATAACAGTATGGAAGAATTTTGAGTAAGCATCACCTTCCTGGAGCCAAGTCATCCTTGCCTTCTGCCAATTAATACTTGTCTGCACCCGTGACATAGAATGCAAACTAACAGACAACTCACGAAGCTCCTGCACCTCATCATCAAGAAGCGCAAATTCCTCCCCCTTAGTGTCAAGGGAAGAAATTTGATGCTTCACCTCCGTAATCTTGTTGTCCAACACGCAAATTCTTTGATTGTTGTTGATGCCAATCTTCCAGACACTGTTTAATCATCTTCAGCTTCTGTTTCAACACAAAACCGCCCCATCCTTCTACATTAAAAGTTCGCCATTTGTCACGAATAAAATCCGCATAACCAGGATAATCCGCCCAACGCTTCATCATCCGAAAAGACCGAGGTCCCCAGTTAGTGACATCAGAAAGTAGCACTACTGGGACGTGATCAGAGAGATCTCGTTGAAGCGCAGTCTGAATGCAATTCGGCCACGTATCACACCATGTCGCAGACAACAAAAACCTGTCAAGTTTGCTCATCGTAACACCATCACTGCGATACCATGTGAACAAACGACCACAAATCGGTAAATCAATAAGCGAACAGTCATCAATAAATTTGTTAAAACCATCTATATCCTGCTTATATAATTTCGTGGGTAAATAACGTATTGGTATGATAGGGACCTTTTATATAATTTGTTAAAATTAATAATCATTTCACACCGCAACATCCTCCATACATGTCGCAACATCCACCATGATCCACTTGGTTAGTTGGGCTCTCATTCACAATAACATTTATGCTCCATAAGAATACAACTATTATGACAAACATATAAGACGTGGTTTATCGACTTATTATAGGCTTATTCGGAGGTTGAAAAAACAAAAAGACAAACGTTTAAATGTTTTTTTTTTTATTTAATTTTGTTTTAAAATATATTTGTTTTTATACCATATATATGCATAAAAAATACCATATATGCGTGTGTCACTTACAGTTGTAAAGAATTTTCATCCACCATGATAGTTGATTTTTACTACTCTCGAAAGCTGATGTCCTAGTAGCAAGAATTTCAAGAGGAGACACTCCATATTCGTCCTCCATAGAGCGAAAAATTGGATACAAATACATTATTATATTTGCCATACCTGTTGCATAAGACACGTAGATTATTAACAAGATATATACAGTAAGAATTTTGGTTAAGATTTTTTATCAAGTCTAGATTAAATTTTACCATAGAAGAATTTCTTAATTAAAATAAGTTTATAATTTCACCTTTGATTGTTTTAATATTTTGAAATTTTATTATTCAGGTGTAGTATGGATGTAAATGGTTAAATTTCGATAGCTAGCCAATTAGATAAGGTCAGGTCTGCATAATAACTTAAGTATTGATGTAACCAACTAGATGAGAGTAGCTAACCAACTAAGTGATGCCAAAGGACCGTCAATAAGTTGAGTAATGTTATCGTTTTCATAAATATAAGAATACAGTTGGTCAAAAAAAAAAATATAAGAATACAATTGAATTTAATTGTTGGATCTTTGTGAGGGGATAGGATCCCACAATTAATCTTAAAAATGTATCCTTTTGTTAATATTAATATTTGATCTTAGTTTAAAATATTATTTCATATATCCCCTCAATATATATTTATTATTAAATATTTTGATTAAAAATTCCATTATTATTGTTCTGGACCACTCACACGGCTACATGTGTATAATAATACGCCGCCTTAAGGCTACACACTCAAAGGAGCACGCCAACATGCCTGCACCGTGTCACACAGCACGCCTCATTGTCGTGTCCTTTCCCGCTCCTAACCATACACCGCATAACCCGAAGACGGTTATGCCATAAGCGCGTCTATATAAGGATGAACTTGCTTGACCCTCAAGGTACATAATACTTTCCACAACACTTCTTGCACTTTCTCTCTCAGTTCTCATACTGACTTGATCGTCGGAGTGCTAACGTGCCTGCAGGCACCCTTCGTTCCACCACAACAGACACATCTCTGCCGCACCGGAAGCAGTTACCGATCATTGGAGCACTCTTTACAACCGTTGCGACTCAACCGTTACTACCGGACATATCATTTGGCGCTAAAAGGAGGGGATCGTTCGCTAAACCGCCACAGTCCAACGATCCTCCACCGTAACCGTTTTTAGTTACGCACATCTCAGTCGTAACCGATTTCAGTTACACGTTCCTCCACCGCAACGGTTAATAGTTATCGCTCCTACCTTAAAAGTAATGGCCAAAGTTCGTGGAAGAACCACCACAAGCCATCCTTCCACCACTCAGACACCATGTTCGACGACTCAGATTCTCCAGGATTGAACAACCTCGATCCACGAAACAGTGAATTAAGAAGAAACGGTACTATCCTAGATGCCGCCGCGACCGGCTCCGATTCAACGGTCTTTCCTACACCTCCTCGACGAGAGAAAGACGCTCCTTCACCACCGCTCCTTCAGATCTCTCCGTCATCTGAGACGAAGGAACTATTGGCGAACCTGATGAACCTACTTCAACACCAGAGCGACCGACTTGAGCGTGTAGAGAACGGTCGAAACAGAACTTCGGGGAAAATTTATGAAAGAAATGCTAGAGGAGTTCCGTCGATCCATGGAAACCGCCACGGTAGCCTTAGCGCATTACACGACAGTCCGAATTTGAAGCGTGAGGGAAGCCTTCCCCGCTATCTCCCGTTATGGTAACTCAGCGAAGTATCTGATCGTCGGGGGATGCCGACACTCCTTAAGTCACCTTACAGAAGCAAAATCGGAACGCCAAAAGTGGCACACTACCAAGGGAGAAAGGGAACTAACCACTAGAGAAAGGACTGGCGAAGGAAAAAGGCTAGGGAACCCCGAAGACGCAATTGAGAACGGCCCTTTAAGAGGGCGGGCAGCTCGCCACAGGGTGGAAATAAGAACGGAAAGAGATCCACACAATAAATGTTGCGGCGCCCATAAAGAGAAAGAGCCGTCCATGGTGGCCTCAAAAGGAAAATCATGCCACGGGAGCTCTAGTCAATGAGAAAGGAAGTCCACTAACCTAAACTCGTCACGGGAGATCATTCTCCTGGAATGCCTAGATAAGGAGTTCAAGGAGGCGAACATCACCACACCGAAACCGTTAAGAGAACCTAAGAAAACAAATTGGATGAAGTACTTCCTTTATCACCAGTCTCGAGGGCACGACACAGAAGATTGTTACCAGTTTCATGATGGAATTGAAGAAATCATCGCGGACGACGAGATGACACGGTTCACCACAAACACTTTAGGAGGAAAAGAGCAGCAGAGCCGGACGACCAAGAGAGGGACCGTCGACCATGAGAGGGCGGGCGAAGAAGCCCCAAAAGCAAAAACGGAAAAAGTCAGGGCGGCCTTGGGATTCACCGACGACGAAAAAGTTAATGGAGACCCCAATGGGATATTCCCGCTCATCATCAGCACAAACATCCACGGACACAGGGTAAGGGGATGCCTGATAGATGAAGGCAACCCTGTAGACATCCTCTACCAGAACATAATTGAACGCCTTGGGTTAAGAAGAAAAAATCTAAAGTATTGCTTTGGGTTGGAAGCAATAGGCCTCAACAAAATGAACGCCCTCCCATGGGGATAAGTCACACTGAACGTCACCTTCGGAGATGGAACGGGGAGGGGAACGATAGAAATCCCGTTCTTAGTAATTCCCGGCACTTCCACCTACAATTGTGTGTTCGGCCGTCCGACTCTCGCAGCACTAGATGTGGTAGCCTCGACGATACATTTAAAGGTAAAATACCACAGTGAAGAAGGCGAGATTGTGACCATCAAAACGGACCTAAGCGGAGTCCGGAGGCTCTACGAAGCCCTCTGAGGGGCGAATACACCGCAACACTGGGCGGAGATGTCAGGACATTTCGGTACTACACGGGGAAAATGGTGAAGTCAAGTGTTAGCTTTTCCCCCAGGCTCCACTACTAGACCGGTGATAAGAAATTCTGTTACGATCATGCCAATTAAACGTTTCCTACGATTTCTCAAGATAATACCACTATAAATCAGTCGTCACATATTAACAAAATGAGCAACTTCCGCTCGCAATCATGTTTGTTTGTTGAATGAATGACTAGCAAGAACAGAGACATAGAGCGCACCAGAGCATGCAATGGCGAACGGTTGTTACGGCTTCTACTTTTAAGTGGAACAAAGGCCTAAACAGACGTGGCAGACCCACCCGGGGGCTAGCCACCCATCAGGACGAGCGTCTCGCCCCCTAAAGCTAGAAAAAGGGGGGACTAAACCTTGGCCAGCCATGTCCCCCCCAGGGCACGAAGACAAACAAAGGCGTGTGGACAACACAATTCTTGCATGAAACAAAATTCATAAAGACAAACAAAGCCACGCGGACAAATGCAAGAGGAAGTCTTCATCTCCCACAAACGCGACATGATTTAAAAATGTGATACTCGCGAGGGGGGGGGGGAGAAGAAGGCGCACGATCAGAGGAAGTCTCTGTCTCCCCTAAACGCGGCAGGAATTTAAAATGTGATACTCGAGAAAAGGGGGAGAAGAAGGCGCACGATCAGAGGAAGTCCGTGTCTCCCTTAAACGCGACATGAATAAAAAATGTGATACTCACAAAGACGGAGAGAAGAAGGTGCGCGATGAGAGGAAGTCTTCGTCTCCCTTAAACGCGGCATGAATTAAAAATGCGCTACTCACGTAGAGGGGGAGAAGAAGGCGCGCGGTTGAAGAAAATCTCCTCCGCACGCGGCATGAGCTAAATATGCGATAATCACGAAGAGGGGGTGAAGAAGACGCACGATCAGAGGAAGTCTCCGTCTCCCCTAAACGCGACATGAATTAAAAAAACGATACTCGCGTAGAGGGGGAAACAAGGCGCGCGGTCGAAGAAAATCTCCTTTGAACGCGGCATGAACTGAAAATGCGATACTCGCGTAGAGGGGGAGAAGAAGGCACGCGGTCGAAGAAAATCTCCTCTGAACGCGGCATGAATTAAAAATACGAAACTCACGTAGAGGGGTAGAAGAAGGCGGGCAGTTGAAGAAAATCTCCACCGAACGTGGCATGAACTAAAAATGCGATACTCGCGAAGATGTGGAGAATAAGGCGCACGATCAGAGAAAATCTCCTCCAAACGCGATATGAATTAAAAATGCAACACTTGCGTAGATGGGGGAAAGGTCCCCAAGCCACCATTAAAGAAGTAAAGAAGATCCCGCCGCAAGAAACAAAATGCATCAATGCTAACTAAACGAACTGGGCGCCTCATGAAATAAAATGCATCAATGAGACCCGGACGAAACGACCAGGAAATCCTTCCTAACATATCACGGAATAAGGATACACACAATCTGAAACGTAGCATGAAATAATATGTGTGAACACAAAGAGAAAGGAAAAGCTCGGGCGGAACAAGAAAGAAAAGAAAAGAAACGCACGACGTAAACACCAAATCCGAAATAATCCAACCATTACAAAAAATGGAAACCAGTAATATGGGCAACTGTCCAAAGCTCACCAAAATACATCAAAGACAAACACGACCAAGTCATTCAATGGTCCCCTGGTTAAAAGGCTGATCCTCGAGTTGCACCAACTGATGAGCTTCTTGCTTAGGATAAACTTAAGAACGGTCGACCTTGAAAGTAGCCTGGAAGTACTCCACCTGGGCAAGGGCATCCCTAAAACTGTTCAGCGAGAGTCACCACCTCATTCCCTCTCTTTCACTAGGACGAAGCTTCAGAACTGTGGTAGTTCAAGAGGAAGGCTACTTAGGAGCTTCAGGAGAGAATCTATCTTCTCCTTGATTTTCTAAGGTATGTTTTTATTTACCTTGTATAACTAAATCTTTTTAGGTTAGAGTTCTAAGATGAACCTCTGTATATTTTTTGTTGGATATTTATTTAATTTAATATGTCGTTTATTTTATTTATTTATTCTTTTGTTAGCTATTAAGTTGTATTAGGTACTTAGGATGTGACAGGGCCTAATATTGTTATCACTAACTTGATGCTTATATCTTGATATTTATATCCCTTTACTGATAACTATCTGTTCAGGAAGTAGGTGATTATTAACTATCCAAAGATACCATAGGAATTGTTGACCATAGACGTAGGTACTCAGTGGCTAAAACCCACTTAGTCAGGTGGTGGCTTACTGAACCTAGGAATTTACTGGTTAGTAATTAGGGAGTCAAGTACTTAGCTGTCCTAAATAAGCTGCAACCTAATAGAGCCATTCTCTTGAAACCCTTTGTAAGGTGGACGTAGATTAGGGCTGCCCTTTTGTAGAACTACTAAGAAAGCGTAGAGAGAGTGTCCTATGAGTGTCCTAAGATTCATAGATGGGCAGACCTAAGGGAACCTTGGCCTTCATTGCCTTGGGAAACACTGGAAAGCCAATTTAAGTTTATGTTTCAATTACCTTTAAATTAACAAGGCCCCGCACGTAAGAATCAATGTACGATCAACAGGTGGAGTTAGCCATTGGAGGGATACACCAAAGTAGGTTAGTAACGTCCCAACGACCTCCTCACTTGTATAGTCTACCTATAAATAAAAGCGACATTTCTATTACTTATTATCCAACAACATATATATAAACAGGATTAGAAGAATCCTAACCGCTGCTTACTTTCCTGCAACCAAAACAGGTAAACTTGCTCTGTTGCAAACAGATAAAAATTTCAACTAAACTTTTATACCGTCAAACTTACAAAAATAAGTAACATGAATTGTTCGGACGAAAGGACAATCCATGTGGATACGATACCCTACTTATCACTTTATTACTTGGTTAACGATTGGTACACTTGCCACTAATCTGACCATCAAGTTTCTGGCGCCATTGTCGGGGATTGTTAATATTTTCGACTGAACAGTTTAAATTACTTATTTTTATCTATCTTTTATTTTTTTGTCATTTATTTTTCTGTCATTTAATTTTCTGCATTTTATTTTTCTGTTTTCAAAAGTACCAAAATACCATAAAATTCAAAAAAATACCAAAAATATTTAGTCCTAGTTGAGTCATATTTTTTTTTAGTCTAGTTATAGTCATTACTAACATAGTTTAATTTTTTTCGTTTTCCATTTAGTACTAACCATTTTATTTTTATTTTTTGTTTTCCCATTTAGGAACTAACCACATTCGTTTATTTTTATTTTTTTTAGTCTTAGTTTAGGTTTTTATTTTATTTTTCGCATTGCATTTTCGAGATTCGTAGTAAAAATAGCAGTTGTTATAATATCTACATTAGATCAAGTCTAGTTTAATTAGGTTAATTATTAGCAGTCAATCATTTAATTTTGCATTTAGAGTTAGGTTTAGCATTTAGTAATAGAGTCTTAGGATTAACTAGTAGTGTCATTAGGTGTTAACTTTAAAAGTTAATTTAGACCGAGTCTGCATTTAGAATACAATCGAGTCAAGTAACCACATAAGAATGAACTCCTAACCTAATTTAAAGTTAAAATCAAGTGCAAAATTATTCTTGTTAAGAATTTTTCTCGAACTTGCAATTATTGTGTGAAATAGGTAACCATGGATTCAACCAAAATCACACAACCAAAGGCAATTAACGAGGAAGCTAAAGAACAAAATTTGGAGAAGTTGCTAAAATTACTAAAGAAGGTGAAGGTTACTAGTTCTTTTGTGGAGAAGTTGGAAAAAGAGCCGGGATACCTTGATTTTTCAGTAAGAAGTAGAACTTAATCGACAAGAGTTGCTGAAGTCAAAACAAGATGTAAAGGACAAGCAGATTCTTTCGTAGAAGTAGAAAGAGAGACACCTCAGACAGAGAATAAGTAAAGGGACGAGAATGTGCCGCCAAAGTTTAATGCTTTGCATCAAATTCTCAAGAAGTACAAGGTGATCATGTGGAAAATGAAACTGAATAATTCCCACATCTTCAAACGTTCCACCTGAAGCATTAAGTGCCAACTACTCCCACTGACTCAAAGTCGAATGCCATCATTCACGGGCGGAAGCAAAACTTCACAACAAAACACTTTAAGGGTCGTCCATCTTAGGAAATTACTGGACGCCACACTCTTTGCAGGCGGGCTCAAGTTCCTGACACAATGCATCGAAGGCCACCAAACTAAGTTGTCGACGAGCACCTTTGATCGAACGCCTTCCTCTCTCTGCTAAAGCCATTGAGCCATAATGACATCAACGGCTTGCGGGGCAACTGTTCTGGACCACTCACACGGATACACGTATATAATAATACGCCGCCTTAAGACAACGCACTCAAAGGAGCACGCCAACATGCCTGCACCGTGCCACACCAGAGCACGCCTCATTGCCGGGATCATACTACATGTGTCCTTCCCGGCTCCTAATCATACACCGCATAACCTAGAGACGGTTATGCCATAAGCGCGCCTATATAAGGGTGAAGTTGCTTCACCCTCGAGGTACACAACACTTTCCACAACACTTCTTACACTTTCTATCTCAGTTCTGGTACTGACTTAATCGTCGTAGTGCTAATGTGCCTGCAGGCACCCTTCGTTCCACCACAGAAGACACATCGCCGCCGCACTGAAAGCAGTTACGATCATCGGAGCACTCTACAACCGTTGCGACTCAACCATTCCTACCAGACAGATCAATTGTATTTAAAACTGCTTTACCACACATACATAAAAATATGTTTTTGAATCGGTTCTTCCGACAAATAAAAAGAAAGTAAAATATTAAAAAAGAAAAGTAAGAAGAAAAGAATAAATAAAATAAGGGATGAGAAAGAACTAACCGAACATTTCTCTATGAATGGCAACGTGAAGAATGGTAGCACCCACGTTATTGATAGCAATACTGATATTAGATGGGAAAAAATGATGTAGGTAAAGAAAGGTCGCTTTATGGCGTGCAAGCACAGCACAAAAAAGTGGTGTTTCTCCCTTTGCATTTCGGTCTGTAATCAAATCCTTCCTTTCACCATTTTTTCCAATGATACATTGACACATACTTTTGAATCCTCTATATGCTGCTAGGTGAAGAGGAGTATCACCTCTTTCAGTCTTTATTGTTAAACCACTTTGATCATCATTCTTTACTATTGTATCTACAAGACGTTTTACACTGTCTTCGTTGGAATTGCTTACTGCCACATGTAATGCTGTTCCTCTTCCCTTTATTCTTATCTTGTGAAAATATACATGTTCTTTGTATTTTTCTATCACTTCTTTCCATTTGTCTTCCATTACAAACTCGCGGAACACGGCAGCTACATATTTGTTGTCACAAAATAAAATATTTAATGTCACATTAAAAAATTGAACGTCAACTTAAAGAGCCTGATAAATATAAGGAGAGTTTGGACGTACCATCTTGAAAATCATAAGGTACATCTTCGTCTTCATCTTGAGGCTGAATCATAGAGTTAGGATTCATTTCGTAAGTTTGACACTTAGAATGAAAATAATAATAAGTATCAATGAGAGATTGGTAGTGCTGCTGTAAGGAACTGAGCATATCGTTGAAACCCATATAAAGAAAGAGAAGCTAGAATCCGATACTTCCCGTAAGCTTAAGCAAAGTGCAAAATGTTGAGTGCTGAGTGAAACTTAAGCTTAAGCAAAAGATACATTCTTTCTCACCTTTTTGTCTTTATTAGCATATTATAAGGTTATCCCGTCGTGTTTCTCATGCCTTGATGT
>Ga0228711_1007340_pt1 | contig 16019 bp, 6 predicted proteins | sample MedpolnodulmetaG_2_FD_177996 | JGI IMG/M metagenome (GOLD analysis project Ga0228711, IMG submission 177996) | Root nodule microbial communities from Medicago polymorpha collected in Santa Monica, California, United States - brown nodules | ecosystem: Host-associated > Plants > Roots > Nodule...
ATATAATAACTTGCAATTGAAGTAAAATAGTTCTAGAAGGAAATAAAAACATATTAAATCTAATTAAAATAAACTTAAATATTAAATAAAAGACACTAATTTAAAGACTAATTATTGACTCATCAAATATTATTGATTTATATCCACTACATCTTTAAATACATTACATATTCGAATATACCACATCTTCAAATTTGCTTGACAATAAATGCATGAATGACACATTAATATTTATTAATACACATCATTACATAAGCTCGTCTTTGAATATATCACCATCTTTAAATAAACTCATTTTTATATATACCATCCATCATTAAATATTACACAACTTCAAAATAGGCTTGCAGTTATGTATGAATATCCATAACTCGACTATATATCAATGTGATATCAGTGTTATGTTACTAATTTTTCCCTCATCTTTAAATCACATCTTTAAATCAGACTGACCATGAATGTATGAACACCAAGTAATGACTCAACAATGCACATCTTTAAATGACTCGACAAATATACTTCTTTAAATAGCATCATCATCAAATACAACATTGTTAAATAACACATCAATTTCACATAATCAAATAATTCACAAATTACACTTAATTAAATAAATCATTTTTGCTCATCAATTAATATCTAATCAATTCAATTCATCATCTAAATTTTTCATTTATAACTCTTTACAATTATTACTCTTATTAAAATATTAATATATATTCCAAAATAACTTACAGTAACCCATATGCAAGTTATTATTTTCATGGGAAGAATCGATTCATGCCAATTATTATTATCCATAATAGTTGCCGAAATAATCAAAGTAGGTATTGATTTTCAATATAAATATAGAATACGAGCAAGCAAAACAAACTTTCGCCATTCTTGGCAATGCACCGAAGTTTAACAAACAACTTTTATATTGAAAAACTTTTCAAAATAAAAGATTGCATCTAATTATTATTATAGTGTGGATTCAACCCAATTTATTTTATTAAATCAAAACAAATATTTGCCTACAATAAAATCCTTTTGAATTTAATTCAAGATAAATAAAATTCGGATTCTCGTATGAATCAGATTAAAAACCAACAACACGGTATCCCCGGACAGTCCACTTCTCTACAATTAAATTCTGTGAGCTCTAGCCACTAGCTACTTAACAAAAAAAACAACACGGTGAATGCTTTTTAATTCAAAAACAATTACTTATAATTTCATGTCACTCATTGTATATATTCTAAAGCACAACATCATCTTATTTCAATCACGAATTTAACAGGAAAACATCACAATTCAGAAACGAAAATCAACAATTAATTACAACATAAAATAACACGAATTTAATCATAGATTCATCAAAGGAATAAGAAAGCAACGAATATTAACAACCCTTCAGTACTCACATGGGTATATAATCCTTATGTTGAATAAAACTCCTCCCTTACCTGTAGTTTGCAGAATTTGATGAATTCCTACAGTGAAATCTCTTTCATGGTTTTTCTCACTATGCCTCCTTGCCTCTTCTCTCCACAACCCTAGTTTTCCTTTGATCACTAATCTTTTCTCTATTTGCTATAACCCTATTTTCTTAATGTTCTCATCTATTTATAGAGACTATTTAGGTTTTAGTTATTCTGAAACTCTATCTCTCTTATCTTTTAAAAAGTTCAGAATTTATTTATTTTTTATTTTCTCACATTAACTTTAGACACGTTAACTATCTGCACCCCCACTTTCATATTCTCACCAAAAAGACTATTTTCTTATTAAAAATTATTTTCTGTCATTCTATTTTTAATTAAATTACTACCATTAATTAAAACTCTAGTTTATATATACTACCCTTATTAGTCCAATGTCTCTATCCCAATTAACTAAAAAAAATAATAAAATGCTGATTTAATTCAAATAAAAAATAATAATTATGTCAAACAATCAATACTACTACTAATAATAATACTAATATTATCTAATAATTATATTAATAAATTAATATTATAAACTGGGGTGTTACAGAACCAACCATCAATTAGTCAAAACCCTAGTTGAAATAGGTTAGTTAAATCTAAATTTAAACTAAAGAATATTTTAGTTCAATCCTAATTTAATTAAAGAATAAGTTAGTTCAAACCTTAGTTGAACTAACGGTCAATTAGTCAAAATCCTAGTTGAACTAAACATCAATTAGTCAAAACCCTAGTTGAACTAAAGATTAAGTTAGTCTAAACCATAGTTGAACTAAAGATTAAGTTAGTTCAATCCTATTTTGAACTAAAGAATAAGTTAGTTTAATCCCTAGTTAAACTAAATATCAATTAGTCAAAACCCTAGTTGAACTAAAAATTATGTTAGTCAAATCCTTATTTGAACTAAATTTCAATTAGTGAAAACCTTGGTTGAAAGAAACGTCAAGTTAGTCAAAACCTTAGTTGAACTAAACTTCAATTAGTTAAAACCTTGGTTGAAATTATACAAAAAAAAAATCTAGTAATGTTTTATTTCTAAAAAAAATTAATATCTCATTATACAAAAATTATTGAAAATTACTAACTTTATAAAAGTTTATAATTTTTTTTTCCTTCGAAACTCTTTTCACCCATTGTTATTTTCACATTAATCTTTTCCCATATGTATATAAAGTAAATTTTATCAATTTTAAGTTAAGTCAAATTTAATTTTAAGTAAATATAGTATTAAAAATGAAATTAATGGGAATTTTTAAATTGTATACAATTGTTTTTAACCCGCAAATCCATTTTCACACAATTACAAGGTTCTGACTCGGCCCAAATTTGGCAAAAGGCTTGGATATTTATCGGTCCATGTCTATACCCGACACATGCAACCATTTTCACAAAATGACAACAGTACTACTTTGCGGTCAGTCTTATAGTAGGTTTGGATGGTATCTACTATCTAACTTAGACATCAGGTAGTGGACAAACAATCACAACCGTGTATATTAATTAATACTATATCAAAAGCCAGAATTCAAATGATCAAAACTAAAATTAACCCTGCGTTATATATCCCTAACAAATTGGCAAGTACTTATACATGAAGACGAGGAATTCATGAAATGTGGGAGCTTTTTATATGTTGATCAAAGTTGCGAAATTTTAGCATTCATGTTTCCTTCAAAACAAAGAATATTCCTTAATATGATTTTTTTTTGTTTTCTTGTAGTAGGCTAGTAGCATTATTATTTATTTTTTATCAAGGGGAAAATAATGGCCAGTAGCCTAGTAGGCAGTAGCATCCTAATTCCAATATGAAAGTACTTTATTTATTTACAATTACTTAACCTAAACGTTAGAAAATGTAAGAAAAACAATCAAGTTGATGAGTGATCAATGATGCTTTTGAGAAGTACAAAGAATGAGAAGCTTAAGTTTATCATTTGCTGTGGATTCTGAATATTATACCATCATAGTCTAAAAATAAATTAAATATCTTGGACACTATAGGAAGCTAGAGTATGTTGGCATTTGGATTGATAAATGTAACATGTATTATTTTTCTTCCTTTTTGGGTGTTTGTTAGAGATTTCTTTAGAAAGACTTGAATTAAAATGGTCTGTTATAAGATAATATAATATAATATAATTCATTATGAGACATGTTAGATTCATGTAACTAACTCTACTCAAAGAGAATTAGAAAAAACACCTGGGTTGTTATATGTATATGTGTTTATATATATGTTTAAAACTGTGGTTGCACTAATAGTCGAGATTGGATTTATTTTTGACAATGATTGGAATCTTTGATATTACACAAAATTGTGATTAAATGCGCCAGTTAATAAGGTCCCAATCGTAGTTATAGAAACATAAAAATATTGATGTTATAATCCAGATTAATATATACTTGGTTCAAAACCGTTTTTTAGTATAAAAGAGGACAAAATTCCAATATGAGAAGCAAAAACTACGAATTAAGCTAACATTCTTAACATGTAAGTTTTTTTTTTTTTTAGGAAATCTTAGCACGTAAGTTTTAGAAATGTCATAAAAACCAATACTTTTTAGTTTGTGACGAGGAGTTTCTAAATCACTCATGGTCATAGAATTTAGAGAAAAACCAAAATTAGTTAGCCACTACATCGGTTACCCTACTGTCTAATATGACATGAGATTTTTGATTCAACGAACCACATTAGAAATACCACGATTAGAAGAACGATTGTTAGTAATCATATCAACAACACTTTTTAGTCACTTATACACCCATTATATATGAAACTAATTAATTGTTACAATGTTAGTTATAGATCAAAAAGTTGTTGATACCTTGTAACAAGGTGAAACTTTCTCAATGTTTAGTAGAATCTTGTTGTTTTTAAAGGTTTTTGGTATAGTCAACTACCTTCAATTAATGGTCCATTCATTCTGTTATTTTTTGTCCCGGAAATTTGTTAGGGAAGCCACTTATAAATTCTCTTGCATTTGCAAGTAGTCCCACTATGCATGTGTAACCTTGTTCAATGCTACTACAAGAATAGTTATAGTCATTAATTAGTTTTAAGTATATTCAATGTTTGAAGTAACCAATTAGAAAGAAGAAAGTAAAGGGAGCACATGGGAGAAGATATATATACTTATCTTATCTAGTTATAACATTTTGAAAAAGTATATAATATATGTAATCAAATAGTACATGAGCACATGACAATTGAATTGAAAGCCACTCAAAACATCCACACCAACTCCAAAATATATTGGAAAAGGGCATAATATCATATTCACTCAAGCCAAAAAGTTAAGAGAATACAATAAAGATGAAATAACAACTTCATAAACAAAGCAAAGAGAAGGAAAATAGGGTTTGTTAAGGTGGTCCTACACACTCTTCAACAAGTATCCCAAACAGGCTGTTAAAGGGAACCAAATAATGCAAAGTCCTTGTAGGTCACATGGCCTCTCTACAAAGTAAACTGACATTACACATGCCCTTGCCTCCTATTTGCACATGCACATGCTGACTGTTCCCTAACACTCCCACCACTTCTTAACGGATTCCCCTGTTGAAAAAGCACGCTTCTACACGTTGTAAATGATCTCGACCGTTAAATCTGATATCAGATCGCTCAAATTAGTTTTAAATAATCTTGGTTGTTAATTTAAGTTCGAGCGGTTGAGATTGAAAACTATATGACGCAGTTATTATACTAATTTTGCTTCCTTTAATAACTAACTAACATACGATAAAATTTCACTTCACGGCACGGCAAAAAAGAAAGAGCTTCGCTCGGTGGGCCTTCCTGCGCTGACAAATGCCTCCTTTCTCTTCTCTGAAGTCTACAACAAACAAGTGGGAGAGGCAGGATTCGAACCTACGTAGAAAAACTTCAACAGATTTACAGTCTGTCACTTTTGATGATCTTGAGTCGGAGATAAGACGACTCAAATTCCACATAACAAAATCAACTTTAAATGATCTCGGATAGTTGAGACTAGAACATGGTTGACGAGTTAATGCACCAAATCTATTTTCCTTAATAACACCATTAGTAACATTTTTCTTGTTCTTGAACTATGCAAAATAAAAAGCTTTAGCACACTCAAACTTATCATTAAAAATTCTCACAACATCTCACAAATCAGAAAGAAGAAAAAAAACTTTTAAGCCTATCTAATACTATACACAACAATGAACTCCAAGTAAACTATAGTCAGCGCATTAGTTATATTACATATGCTTTTAAGCATACATAATAATAACTTTCAATTTATGTCTTGAGAACTTGTAGGGTCAATTAATCTCTTATATGGCTGCCAATAATGTGCATTGCAAGTGCCTGTGGCAAGTGATTAAGTGGTCATTTGTTAGGCCAGCTGCCTGCATAAATGAATGAACCACTGTTGGACCAACATATCTAAACCCTCTCTTAATCATGTCTTTGCTTATGCTCTCTGATTTTGATGTCTTCACTGGAATCTTGTGACCAAATTTGTATTGATTTGAGATTGGTTTATGATTCACAAACCCCCAAATGTATTTGTCAAATGAACCAAAGCCTTTCTTAACCTGTAATGGCATAATTTCGAAATAAGTATTAGTAAATACTTTATGGCCATTGAAAACAAATTTTTAAGAAAATTTGTTTTCATCTTGTGGCCTAAACACTTGTACCATTGGTAAGGATAGCTTATATAAACGAAAAAGAGAGATGATAAGAACAACATTTAAGTATAAGAGAGAAAGTTGTTAAAAAATTGTCACAAAATGATTGTATAAATATTGTTTCTCTATACCAACACTCACTAGCTAAGATGTTCTATTGGTTAGAGCACGGATGAGTCAATATAAAGTCGTCATAAGCTCTGACATCCGTACCGTTTACCTTTGTATATAAACCTCTGACTCATTGCAAATACATTTGAGAAAACAGCAATAAAATGTAGAGAAATGCTAGCAACACTCACTTTTCAATACTTTCTCTAGCACTCATTCATTTATTGGATGAAATCATTGTATGTCCCACCACTTTGTTGGGGTTCAATTTTCAAAGTGTAGACCCACAATGATTTAAACCAATAAGAGAGTGTGTATTAGAGAGAGTATTCAAAAGAGAGTGTTGCTAGCATTACTCTAAAATGTATTTACAATAAATCAAAGGCTTATATACAAAGATAATGGATAAAGACGGCAATGCCATAACAACTTTATAGAACTTATCATTGTTTTGTTGATTAGTGAATGTTAACGGCTAATGACAACTTCTCTACATAAGTTTTAGCATAGTTAATGAAAACAACTAAAAACTAATATGAAAACAATTGAATTAATTCTATCATTTACTATATAAATAGCTTATATTCAAGCACTTATATAATAAGCGTTTATGCGATCAATTTAGTTGTTTATGAAGATGCGAGCCTTGTCTTAAAATTAACTGCAATATAATATTACACAAAAGTTACAAAAAATCTGTATTATGTGACAGCTTTGATAAGGTTTAAAATTTAGCATTGATCAATCAACTCATGTGGGGACAGAAACAGAAACTTATAAGCTATTGGAACTAATTTGTCTGCAGCCTTTTTTGTAAATGAGTGAATTAAAAAAAATAAAATAATAGGAAGTGGAAAAAAACAATTAACTATTCTGTTCTTTTCTACTAGAAGTTCTCTCAAACTATTGTTTTTTGAGGACATGATATGAAAAGAATAGAGATCAAGCAGAAAAGAATGATGAAAAGGACACATTTTATTTACCTGTAAAATCTGGTTAGCATTATCAACAACTCCTCTAACTTTACTTATATCAATGCCATATTCTGAACTAATAGACATCATTTGCTTATCAGTCAAATTGGCCACAATTTCTGCATCAAATTCTGAAAATGCAGCCCTGCACATAAATTTAAAATTAGCACTTCCCTAGAGCAAAAAAATTAATGTATGTGCATATGCAATTAAGTATATGAATGAATTTTATCAGAATCAAACCTGAAATCTAGGCGTTTTTTCAAGGTTGAGGTCCAATCAGATCCAACTTGAGCTCCACTTAAAATTAGAAGTTCAAACAACATCCTGAATATGGACAACAACATAATATTTGTTAGTCTTCAATCTTCATTGACAATGTAATCAGTGCATATTTGAATTGAAAGTGAGATTGACAAAATTATGGTAAACCACCGCAATATTGATAAAAGTTCCAATTTTGAGTTTCAACAATATTATAGTGTCACCATGATTTTGCCGAACTATCCATTCAATAAACTCATCCAAACATACACTTAGTTTATGTGTGTTTGTGGAGCATCCACACTTATGATTGAAAACGTGTCTGTCTCTAACATGTGCCTGTGTTCAACACAACACCGATTCATGTAATCATGTTTAATATTTACAAATTATCACCTGTGTCGATGTCTCGGTGTTGTGTTTAGTGTTTAATATTTATGCCAGTGTTAGTGGCAGTGTTTCATAAGGTGTGTGAGAGAGAGGGGGGAAGGGGCTTACTTGTCATCATGAACTGGAACTCCCCATTCTTCATCATGATAAGCAATATAGATAGGATCTATTTATCAAAAGAGACATTAAAGTTAACACATATTGCTTTAAGATAAAACAAAATTGGACTAAGTATCAAAAAGGGTACATATGAATTTTTATTAAAATATGAGTTTAGTTTTTAATTAATTAAACTATCAACAAATCACAATCAATCTTATCTCTGACTTTAGAAGTAATTATAATTAGAGTAGGACATTTTTAATAATCAGACAATTATAATTGATTGACTTTCTAATAATTTTCTTTTAGAATTAAATCTTTAAAATATTTGTAACTACCAATTACCTGAATTGGCTGTGATGAAGCTGCATCTCTTCTCCTCTTGATTAGTAGTCTTTGAATCAAGAGCACTTGAAGGATCAATAGGAAAAACTCTTTCAAATTTAGCAGACTTTGATCTTCCATAATGAGCAATCTTCATTTTCCTTTGTGCTTGCTGAAGTGCCACTTGTTCCCTTCTAACAGCAGCTATGCTTCCTGGTGAATCAGTGATCAAAGAAGAAGAATAACTCAATGAACCTTCAATACCAAAAGACCCTTCTTTAAAACTCTTTGACTTTTTCCTCTCCAAAGTTGGAGTTTTCATTATGTTTTTTGGTATTGAAATCTTTTCACAGCTTAAATTAAGTCCATTATTGTCATTTCCTCTCTTTATAGCTAATGGTCTAGTAGGTGACTTTGGTTTTGGAGAAATTGGTGGTGTCAATGAAGAAGTAGTAGTCTTGTTTGGAAGTGGTAATGGAGAAAGTGATTTTGGTGTTGATTTCTTAATTGAGTTTCTTCTTTCAAGATTTGGAACATGGTTGCATGTTGGTTGAAGTACTGGCCTTCCATTGATTCTAGCAACATGTGGTGTTGTGGAAGATTCTATGCCTACAGTTACTTTAGCCTTGGAGCTACACATGTTTTGTGTTATTAATTGAAAAGTGTATGAGATTTTGAGGAGTAATAGTGTTAAGATTGCAATGAAAAGAGAGAAGAAAATGAGGGAAATGTTGTGAGGGATTGGAGGGAGAGGGAGGAGAGGGATTTGAGGTTTTTATAAAATGTGGGGAAGGTAGGGACAGGTAAGAGGGGAAGTTGTAACATGGGAAGGTGGGGATCTGCCATACAACTTCTTGTGAAGGGCATTACTTTTTGCAAACTAAACCACGAGGGGTGATTCTAATTTTGGACACTTGGCAATGTACCAAAGGTGATGAATGTTATTAAATGTTAATTAATGTACAATTTATTGTATAATTTACACTTGGCAATGCTAATTAATGTATATTTTAATGGGCATTGGTGATTTAGAAATTGACTTTGAAGTAAGTAAAGTTTAATCAATGATTAATGTTTCTGTCAAAGTTCGAACTCGTGTACTTTTAATTAATTCGACTTTCATTAAATTAATTATTTGTATTTAATCACTTTGTTGTTTATGAATGTATAATGGATTTTGGTATTAAATTTAGGTCAAAAACCTCTTTTGATCCTTTAAGTAATTTGACAAAAAATATCGAATTAGTCCTTTCAGTTTTTTAAGCTTCAAATAAGTCTTTTAAAGTTTCAAATAAGTCCTTTATATTGTTAATTTAACGCATCTGTTTGAAGTTTTTAAGTTTTAAATATGTCCGTAAAAGGGTAACAATGTATTAAATTAACAATCTATTTGAAATTTAAAAAACTTAAAGGATTAATCTAGTATTTTTCTTAAACTTAAAGGACAAAAAATGTATTTTTTTTTGAAGGAGGACCAAAAATGTATTTAGCCTTAAATTATTATGAGGTTTTAATTATTGGGGGAGAATCAAGGAAGCTTGAAGGATGATTCGTTGGGTGAGATATTGTGCCATAAATCATGTTTTTCTTGCATTTAACTTTTTCTATTTTGTGTATGTAGTAGATATGTGGCTTCTCAAGGTTATTTTTGTGTGTGCTGGAGTGATGGATAAGAAAGGTGAAAAATGTGAGGAGAAAGATCAATCATTGGGTCCATTCCTTTTATTATCTGTATGGAATCTCATTCTCTTTTTCTTTCTACCCATATTTATGTATGCATGAGTGTGCAAGCATATGGAGGGTAGAAAAAGCACATGAGATCCTTTATGTGCACTATTACACATTGTTGAGCACTGACAACAAAGTATGGTGGTTCTTGGGATTGAAATGGTGGTTTGTAACTTTAACTTATATATGCCGTTGAATTTTACTACAACAGGGAAATTTTTTTTACCACATCAAATCAATATTACTCTTGTCTTTGTCACAAGTCTTCAAATGACTCACTAATAATGAGGAGACTGCTTGAAGTCTTGATTTAGATAATTGAATCCCTTTTTGGTTGATCATACAAGAGCTAAGTCTAAGCTTCTATTTGGATCCGCGATGACCATTTATCCCATTCTTGCGATACAAAGCAATTTTCACCGTGAAAACTGAAAGCTCCAATTCGTAGATTCAATCCTCACTTCAACTTCACCAATTGCACCCCGACTCCAAACTAAGGCGAAGTGCATGTATGCCTGGTGATGATTTTGCAGGAATTACAGAGAGCTGCCGTGATTTTAATAAAAGCTACACTTTAAAACTTCAACTAAATCTCATGCGATTTTGCTAAAATGATTTTCAATTCAAACATGCAATTTGGAACTTTTATTTAATTAATGATCCCAAAATATATGCACTAAAAACAAAAAGGGGAATAGAGCCTAAGACATCTACGTAATAGTCTTGCAGTCTCTACTGCACTGAAAATAAAAGAGGTTGAGATCATGTGAGACTTTTTGTAGTATTGCTATGAAACTTTTGAAAAAGATATTTTTTTTTGTTCTTCAATATATTTTTGTTCTATTTTCTGTTGTATTGGTTCTAGTCCTTTTAAACAAAGTTTCATATGTTTTTCTTTAGTGGTCCTCCTGACTCATAATGAAAGATATGATATTGAGAGTTGATATAAAGAATTTTGGATTACAGGTTGGCTGATTTACTTCTTCATTTGAATACAAAACTTGTTCATGCCTAGCTAGAAGAGTAGGCAATCATAGGTAGATCATTATTTACAATCTTGGATATATGATCTTTATCTCACCAAATCAAGATATCTTGAATTTGCAGCTCCCCAATCTTAAGATTTTCATGTTTATTAAAAGCAAGCAATAAAAATTAAGCATATGTCATTTTTTAAATAAAATAAGATGTATCAAAAGCTGATAACAAAAAGGACCAGCGAAGTGTTCCCGTAAGCTTAACTCAGTTGGTAGAGACATTGCATTATATATGCATGAGCTGGAGTTTGAACCTCAGACACCTCACTTATACTCCTTAAAAAAAATGTCTAACCACTTGACTAGTTGAAAAAAAGGACCAATGGTGTGGAAATAAGATACAATTGTGTCAATTGTGAAATCTAATGTTTCTTTGTTAACTAGGAAAATATGTTTTAATTCATAAAGTTCTGGGGAAAATACTTGCTTGGATAGGCACGCATACAATATTGAGAAAATGTGTAAAGGAAAGATTATTAAATAATATTTATTTTCTAATGAATAAAATAAAATACATTTTTATATGTGTGCCTAATTGATGTGCACAAAGGTATGTGTCCAAGCAAGACTTCCTTAAGTTCCAAGCCCTTTCATCTTGAATGTATCTTTTCAACTCAACAAGGAAAAACGATCAGGTAAATTTTTTAACTTGAGATATTTGTTTAAATAGATCACCAATTGATTCTATAAGTTATAGATGTTCAACAATTTTTATCCAAAATTATCAAATTCTTAAGTAATTTTTAAAATTTAAAACTCTCACACGTTACACTTTTTCATATTCAATTTAATTCTTGTAACTGAAAAAATATGATGGATTTTTTTTTATTTTATTAATCATTTTAGAATTCCAATTCCAATTCTTTACTCGTGTAAACAAAAAAAAATCAATAATTTCAAACACTAAATTCTATCTAAAACCATAAGGATTGGTCTTGTGGTGATAAATTTGAGTAGTATGTGTTTAGTCAAAATGTCATTTACAAAAATAATTACCAAATTTTATTTTTACGTTAGTTTTGTAGAGAGTTTAACGACAAAACTCACACGCTAAGTATAAAGAAGAGAAAGATTTACAAGTTCAAACTTGCATTCTAATATATCAAATATCCCTTCAATTTTTTTTATCATCTTAGTATACTTTTTTTTGAAAGATCATCTTAGTATACTTGTAAACCTCTATCTCTACAATTTTAAACAATAAAATAGATTTTTATTTAATTTTAACCTACAATTATAATTATTATATAATTCGATAGAAGTTAGCAAACCAAAATATCAGTTACTTGAAAGGAAAGGGATAAACTGACAAGAAAGTCAATGTTTGGTATTAGTGACTTGTTTAATGAAGAAAATCAAAATATGGATTTCATCTTTTCTTTTCTTTTCTTTTTGACAGATTCATTGTCCAATTGGTACAGATTCCAATACACCCTACATTTTTTTACTTCCATAGACATCTTGCATTATTTTTAAACTCAGATTCCAGTTTGATTTGTGGTTCACTTACCATAAAGCATTATTTTAAAACAATATTTGGCACTGAAAAGTGAGTATTAACTGTTAAGAAGGAAAATATTTGACAAACTTTAATCAGTTCAGATTCATCGTACACTTTTCATATTAAATATGAATTAAGTTAGTCTCTATATGGATTATACTCGTTACGAATCACATGATCTAAGATGTGAAAATTCATCTCATGTGAGAAATAAACTTGAGAGCTTGATAGAAAGGAATTCATTCATATTGTAACATTGATTAAAAATCAGTAAATGAGTACTTGAGATGCTCCATAAATAGAGCTTGTTTGAAATTAACAAACTAATCATCTATTACCAAACTCGGAATAACTAAAATTTTAACTAACTTTATATTATAAACAGAGCTTGATTGAAATTAACAAACTAATCATCTTTTTTTTCTTGTTCAAGTAACCTAGTGGATAGAGCTCACACAATTTAATTGTGGAGAAGTGGAGTGTCCGGGTTCGAATCCCGGACCCTGCATACAATATACAATATTCTTATTGAGTTAGGCTCACGGGATAACAAACTAATCATCTAATAACAAACTCGGACTAACTAAAATTTTAACTAACTTTATATTATATTTAATAATAATAATATTTCTATTTTCAAAAAATAAAATAATATCTCTAACAATATTCCCAAAAATTATTAATTTAACTCAAGCGAAATAATATGAATTAAAAATAAAAATAATGGGGAATAGGAACCATTAAAAAGTTAAGTGTATTTAAATTTCAATTTCTATTTAACCTCAGTTAATATTTATGAGTTTCGGATCTAATCGATGTGAATTCAAAATTACATTTTGGGGGTTTGGTGTTGCATTTGGCAAGGAAGAAAAGCCACTGATTGGTATTTCCCACTTTGGTGGTTTTGTTTCATACTCCAAAGCCACTCACTACACGTGTTTGTGTTTTTGCCTCAATCAAAATTCAATTGTGGAGCTTTTTGATCAGTGCTGATTTCTCATTCTGCTGTGATCATTTTCAGTGCTGCTATTACGCTGGCCTCCGTTCAATTTCCTACTGACATCTATTTCTTCTTTCTAATTTTGGATTCAGTTGCTGCCATGCCATTCGACTGGCAGGCTGAGCTTACACACTAGTTCTAAACAAGGGCGATAAACCTTACACGGCAAATGACATTCAGCTGAAACTCCAGAAGCAATGGAAGACGGCAGGGACCTGGAGATGTTGTCGTTAGGGAGGGGATACTATGAATTTTCTTCCGCCTCTGAGACTGATTTAAGATCTGTTTGAGCGGTGGGACCGGTGAATTTGAAACCGGGTGTATTACGTTTGTTTGAATGGACCAATGATTTTAATATGCACACTCAACGTAGTACTCATGTTCAAGTGTGGATTCGATTGTTGGAACTACCTCAGGAGTATTGGATGGAAAGGACACTCCGTGAAATTACTAGTGTTGTAGGCACCCCACTTCTTATTAATAATGCGACGTCCAAACACATTTTTGGTCATTATGCAAGAGTATTGGTGGACATGGATTTTTCTCGCAAACTTTTCAATGAAATTGTGGTGGAAATGGAGGGTTATGCTTTTACCGTGGAGGTGGCTTATGAGCGTTTGCCGGATTTTTGCACGCATTGTCAAAACATAGGTCATGATGTTATAACTTGTAGGTGGTTATATCCCCGGAAGGACAACAACGTAGCTAAGGAAAAGGTTGTCCAGGGAAAGAATGAAACAAATTTCTTCCAAGAGGCTCGAGTGGGTACCTCTTAAAGATAATTCTTCTGGTAGAGGTTCCTCTGCAGCCTTTCAAGATCCGCAACAAAACCCGACACTGGTAGTAGTGGAGATGCAAGTGGTGACCCCTATTGTATCTCCGTAGCCGCAACAACAAGCACTTGACATGGTAGTACCCGTGCAAAACAATCACACAATCGTGGCTTCAACTTCATCTGAATTAGAGGCCAATCCGTAAGAACATGATGTCGTAATTCAGCTAAAGTAGAAGGAAACATTGCACAACATAATTCCATGCCGACAGAAACATCTTCGGAAACTCAGGTAATCTGTTTGGTTGATGTACCTCATAATTATTTCAATATGCAACTCATTAATGTTACATATGAAGTGGTTCGAAATGACCTTGGGGCTGAGCAGGAACCTATTTTATCCCCCGTCACATAAACAATTTTAGATGTCAGTAGTATTGTTGTTGCACCTGACGCAACTGTTGATCATACGTTACAGACAAAAATGGATTTTATGAAGACTTTGTTGGCCAAGGCTGCTGAGAATGAAATGCCTTTTTTGCCGGTTATATCAAAGTCACAGAGGAAGAAAGCGAACAAGGCTTCTTATCAAACCAACTAGTCGAGATACCCGTGCTACAACACGGGTAGCGCGGCTTCGCCGTGCAGTACGGCGCGGCTTCGCCACGCTTATCGACAGGGTACGTTGGAAAAGTAAATATTTTTTTGTGCATGGTGAAAAATGAGTTGTATTTAAATGAGAGTATTCATATTTATATATCAGTAGTAATAATTTAAAAGAAAAGGCAATATAAATTTGTTGTAAGAAGTACATAGCAAAATATTTCATAGTCAAAGTTACATCATAAATATAGTAATAAGAATAGTAGACTTTTTAGTATCGTCTAGTTAATCTAAATGCAATAACAATGTTTTTTGCCATCACAGAGTCACACTTGAATTCTAGAAGAGTGTCAGGAGCAAGTCAATTACATGAGCAAAATCTTCTCCATCCACTTCCAATTATAACAGTTTTGGTATTTGTTTGTGGATCATTTATGAATAGCAATTTACATATTGTGACGTTGTTAGATGTTCCACATAATCTAAGATATTCGTGGTTTTTAACTTGTAAAAAGTTGCCAAGATCAGTTGGTAAAATCTGCAACACCAATTAAATGATATAAAATAGTGAAATATTTATAGAGTATATTAAAATGGAAATTGTAATAAGTAATATTACAAAAGTAAATATAAATATAAAAAGGCTTACAAATTTTGAACTAATTATTGAATTTTCTGGAACTGTGAGTTGAAATGTTAGATCTCGAGTAATGCAAGTAGTCAATCTATGGTAACGTGGATATTCATTCTTTGGTGTAGAACCATTGAATATTTTGATTTGGAATACACTGTCACCTAAATATGTGAAAGACATAAGTGGATTCATTGTGATATGATAAAAATCTCTAAATTGATGCCAACCGGTAGTAAGAATTGGTGTAGTGAGGATTTTGTTAAATTCAACTTGATGACAATTGCCAATACCATCTTGTAGCATCCATTGTTCTTCTAGTTCATCGAAATATTCTGCAACAAAAAGTGGATCTAATTCGCAAATAATCTGGAAAATAAAATAAAGTACGTTAGTGGTCTAGCATGTAAATAAAAGTCATGAAAGAGTTATTGAGAAAATTTATTAAGTTATG
>Ga0228711_1007344_pt1 | contig 16015 bp, 11 predicted proteins | sample MedpolnodulmetaG_2_FD_177996 | JGI IMG/M metagenome (GOLD analysis project Ga0228711, IMG submission 177996) | Root nodule microbial communities from Medicago polymorpha collected in Santa Monica, California, United States - brown nodules | ecosystem: Host-associated > Plants > Roots > Nodule...
TGTTCTAGTAAAGGAGTGTTCTTGTTGATTCCATTAGAACAAAAATGGTTGTTGTGGTAATTTCAAGCAATTACAATGAAGAGTTAATACCAAAATTGGTGTTGGTGGTTTATTGGTGTTTGTTGATGATTGAAAGGTTGAAGACAAAGGGAAAAAAATAAAGCGTAGAGAGACTATGATAAAACCAATGTCCCTCATTAATCTAATGGTTAAGATTTACTTTCCCATGATGGGAAACAACTCCCCTTTCTCATACTAAAACCTATAGGGGATCAAAAAAGTTGATTTATAATAATAGGGGATCAAAACTTATAAAATTTGAAATTAGAGGAACAAAAATGCATTTAGTCCCGTACATTTTCTATTACTTTATTGCCAACAAAACAAATATGATATGAAAATAAAAGATATCTCTATTACTTAAATTCATTTAATATCTATCCATAAATCCAAACAACTTCCAGATGAACTATGTCAAAATTTCCCAGCTTTATTATAATTCTACTCCCCGTAGGAAAAAAAATTAAAAAAATTTTGCGTTTGACCAAAGGTATAAACACATAACACTACTCAGATAACTACTGGAAAAAAGTGAATATAGAATGTGACACAGCAATAGAAAATAATATGTAAAAAAAAAGGGGGGGGAACAAGATAATAGAATATCCTTGGATAGATGACGATTCACAACGGTGTTACTCATAATTACTCCATATGTACACACCAGTACTAGAATCAATATTTATGCTCCACATGATACCCCAAACTGAATTCTGCTTTCATTCAATTCATATTCAACACATGCACATGAATTTGATACCATTCCTTTAAGAGTAACCATCGCCCATAAATTCTCTTGCAAGCTGGACACACCCTTTTAAGAGTAACTTTATTGACCTATAAACAGTACCTTTAACTAGCTTTACACTGTACTTGTTGCCTACAATTTGGAAACCTATATTCCAATGCAGAGATACCTTATTAGTTAAAACAAACAAACAAATAGAGACCTTTTAAACCATATATGGTGGAAGAAAATGACATGTTACGAGTAATGAGATCCCTAAAGTTTCTACAAAAAGCTCCACTCCTTAATAATGAAAACAGTAGAATTTCCAAAATGAACGTGGACATTTTTCCGTTTTGTTGCATAACAGATGAAAACTAGTATTTGGGGAATCAGAATATAAAAAGGAAACTGCACAACCACAACCATTTTAAGTATCTTCAACAAAACCAACACAAGTATACATAGAGTGAACAGTCACAGTCACAACAATTAGCTATTTCGGAATAAAAAAGTTTATCACCTTAATTGATGATGCCATAAACACTACAAAACAATTTAACTATGCCCTAAACACCACTCAAGAATACATAAAAATCAACCCTTTCATCTTGCAAACAAGATGATCAATAAACACCATAATAATAATTTTTTATAACGCCAATAATATACATAAGTACAGAGTATTCGTCGCCATATAACAATGACTAATTTCCTTTAGATTTTTACTCTACACAAAAGTCAGGGGATGAATCTCTAACTCTAACCACTTGCTTAAAGGGTCAGAATCCCCAACCATAATATTATTAAACAAAATGAAAAAACTGTACCAAGAAGTAACAATATAAAATGAAAAAACCGTACCAACAAGTAAGGATATCTCTATCAATATTAATCAACACAGACGTAAAGATTTAATGCCAATTTGGGGGAAATTAGTTAGTAAATCAGAAAAAAGAAACACGGCCATTAAGGAATAACAACCTCACCCAGAAAGTACACTTCAATATCCCCCACTCCCCAAGTCTTTGTTTGAAGTGGATAAACTTAAAACCAAAACCCATACAATGAAAGAACACAGAAAAAGAAAAAAGAAAACCACGTAGCTAAATAGCAAGAGAGAGGAAAAAAAACAAGTCAAACAAAGTTGATGAATTTGGTTAAAAATTTGAACCCAAATACGTCAAATAATATTTGAGACCAGATTTGATGAGATCACAAAAAATTTCATTCAATTTAACGAAGATTATATAAAAATAATATTAGATCCAACAAAAAAAAGCTTCTCTTCAGAAAAATATTAGATTCAACAATGTTCTCCATCAAAACAACAGCATCAAGAGAACTAATCAGAAAATCAGCAACATGCGTGACATCAATAGTAAAATCTTGTGTTGTTTATATATTCAACAACAGATAAAACTACAACAACCAAAAGCAATTAGGTTTAATTAACAAGCTAAAAACGAATCAAAACAAAAAACATAAAAATAAACGAAAAATAAAAGATAACGAAGAGAGGGAAAAGTGAGCGCTGGATGCAGAGGTTTATCGACCGATTCATGTTTGTTTTGCGAGACAAACAAAATTCAGGAACAGATCGATGAACCGCTGCATCCAGCGACGAACTTCGCCTTATCTCTATTCTATTCTATACTATTCTACACCATCAATAACAACAATTTCAATTCAATTTATAGATCTCATGAAGTGAGAAACGTAGATCTGAAACATAAATATCCAAATCCACAAATATAATCTGAGCCTAAGAAATAAATTCAAATAAAAAGAAAACAAAGAAACCGATGAATGAAGAAAATAGAGTTATGTGTAGAATAATATATGTGAGTATTTTGATGTGAACCAGGAATCAATGGAGTCACCGTTGCGGAAAGTGTATGCATCGGCACTCTCTCTCTCTCTCTCTCTCCATATGTTTTTTTTGTGTGAGTTACAGATCCACCGTGTGACTTTTGAAGGACCAATCATTCTACAATTTCTTTGTTGGTTCTTATAGAGGTAGGGAATGACTATTGCACCCCTACTTTCCAAAACTCAACTCACGCCTTTCCTGGATAACGACAACAAACCCTACATAAATACTCTCGTCGTCTATATATAACAATAGTTTAAGGTTTATATACGATTATTAATAAAATGATTAATTGTGTTGATTTCAATGATAAAATTAGTATCATTTACTAAAACACACTTATTAATTGTAGTTAGTAGAGTAGTTAAGTTTGATGAAATTCAATAAATAAGAGTATAATAATTGAAAAAAACTAGATCTCCTACTCGTGTTGTCACACGAGTCATATATATTGTGTAATAAAAGAAAATATAATATGACATATAATATTCGTAGATGTCAGAGAAAGTTAAGTACAAACTAAGCATTGATAATCAAATAATGCGTTGAGAACTGGGTGACATCATTAAAGGCATTTTAATGAGTTCTAGCCATTCTCTCCTCTTATTAATGTAAATACATCATTTATGCAATTAATCAAAAATGTCAAATGTTTTTTATAAGGGAAATGTTAACTTGTGTCCTTAAGACATAAGTTAAGAAATCAAATGTAGAGGTTTTTCTTGGAACTTGCGCATTCAATGTTTTAAAAGTTGCACAAGTTATACTTTCAAGAAAAAATTTATTTTTAATTTCCATTTATGCTCCTTAACTTGTGCCTTTAAGGCACAAGTTAACATGACCCTTTTTATAAATAAGACCGGATGGAGTAATTATACAACTATATTATGACATTAATGTAATGCATTGATTCACAGTCACACTATAATTGAAACTAGCCAATTTTGATTATAAGTACCATTATTCGACGACCCAAATATCATATATACACCACATCTATACACCGCATATCATATATGCATAGATAAAAACCATATATACACCGCATCTATATATCATATGTAAGTATTTACCTTCATTGGGACACGTTTCTAATTTTTTTGGGACACGTTTATAATTTTATCATGCTAATTTTAGTTGATGAAGGGAATTCTAAAATTGTATAACAGTCATGCTGCTTTATTCGCTTATATTAATTGATATGCTTAACTAATGTGATAACAACATAAATATTGAAGGTATGTACACATACTGGGTGGGGTTTAATATGGGAAATAGAAGTTGTTTTTCATCATGGAAAAGTTTTGTTTTTTACCATTAGATCAAATATTGACCATGATGTTATCATAGACACTCACCACGAGATTTTTTTCACTCTTCTTCATGTCTCTCTCACCACTTCCGGCAACTTGACTTAACCCATTTAACAACAATCAATCCATGGCATAAAAACCCATTAAGTTGCTCCTCTTCCCTCCCTAGACATTCAATTCCTGCTATTAACAACAAGATCTAGGTATTCCGATTCACAGTCAAGCACAATGGAAACAAGAAAAATAAAAATAAAAAACAATGAAAAAAAATTTTGATTCAACGAAAAAAAATTCTTGCCATTACTACTACTATGTTACATTGTTATATACCATTTTCCATTCTAATTGATTTTTATTTTGATATTGTTGAAGGAATTGAAATTCATACACAAGTGTAGCAGCACCGTGGGTTACAAACCCAATGTCTTCTCCATCACTTTCTCATCTCATTGCAACAAACTCCACTCATTTAATCATTCCTTTTATTCCTATCCGTGGTCACCTACCTCCTTTTCACTGTAACTTCCTTCATCATATAAAATTTTCATCTTTTATTGTTTTTTAGAATACCAATATCATTGTTTATTTAAAGAAATTTGTGAAACTAAATGATATTGAAACAAAGACAATTCAACTTGTTATTTTCGAAACAACACCCATATAAAACTTGGAACTTTGAATTTTCCGGCAACAACCATGGTGGTATGTGGTGGTGCGGTAGTGGTCAGGTGGTGGCTGAATATGTGAAGCGGTGGTGGTGTGGGTGTGTGGGAACATGAAAGAGAGAGTGTAGAAGAAATAATCTAGTGTTGAGAGAGTAGGATAAGAATGTGCTTCTCATTTAATCTAATGGACATAATTCACTTTCCCATGGTGGGAAAAAACTCCACTGACCCATGCTAAATGCCACCCACATACCGACATAAATGTTTAAGTATCATATGTGAAAAAGAAAAAAAAGTAGAAAACATAGTTCCATTAATATAAAAGCTCAAACATGGTACATCCAAAGGAACTAAACAAAACAACATGGATCAATCCATAATACAGAAACAACAAAAAAAAAAAACAAAAAATCAGAACAAAACAATCCTTAGACGATGTGGATCAACGCTCACAAAACTCAACATTAAAACAATGATATTACTGGTTTGACTAATCCTTCTCAACTTGGACGCAATGAACTTTGACAGGTTTGTTGATCGATCTTTCACTAACTTCAGTTTCTTCCACGTTCGAACCCACGCTGCCAGCTAATCTTTTCCCAACAAATTGGTACTAGGTGTATTTTCATCCTCCTTTGATTTGCTCTCAGTTTTAGTGGAATCACCACTAAAGTAATGGCTTCTACAAATGACGTATACAGATTAATTAAAACCAATTAAAAACTAAAGTAAACCTCATTGAAAACGTAACATATACTTGTGGATCGATGACAACATACATCAAGTGGTGCTTCAATTGCCATAACCAACATCTCAGGATTGATGTAATCAGCTTCATTGTCCTCGTTGCAAATCTTGTCAGCATAATTAATAATTTAAAAAACATTTTGAAAAATTCACTATACAAATGTACAGACTCCGAACAAAATCTTATACAACTACCTTAATTTTGTCGACAGTCACAAATTGAGTGATAAGATTCGCGTCATCAGAGCTTCTCTTGACAGCATAGTTGCGCCAATTATGCTTTAAGTTCCCATCCGTGAATTCCACCTTAAACAACATTTGTTTCCCAACAAAAACATCCAGATCAGTTGGATACTCGCAACTACCAGTTCCCTGTGCAATTAAATAACAATTATTGCCACTATGGAACGACTTCTTTGTTTTCTAAATCCATATGTGGATAATGATAAGTAACATAATTTACACCCATAAAACTACCTGATTGTGTGACTCAAGTGTAAATAACAAAAGCATGATAATATACATGAGTTTGGAAGCATAACAGCACCCTGTCATACAAACAAATGTTGCAAAAAAAATAAAAATAAACGTCAAATTAGGATAGCAGCACCGTAAAATGATTGTAACCAAATAAGCAGCAATAACCTACGCATTCACGTATTCCACTCACGTATAAACTACATAAATATATAAACTGCACAAATATACTAAGTAGACCACTCACGTATTCCACATCCATATCAACCATGTGTGTCCGATATTTCATACAAAGCTCATTGATCCTCCTCTCCATATCAGTAGTTGGGTTGGGGGATCAAAGGTGCTGGAGAAAACATCAAATGATTAAAAGTCGAAATGAAAGGAAACTCAATACAATTATAAAAGCGTAAAAGATGAAATATCAAAGGTTGACATAAACAGAAAAATAAAAACTAAGAGTATGAGTATTCACCGATTAACATGTGGTAGGAAAGCATGGCTTGAATGTTATGGTGGTGAGCCATAACAATACGTACACTCCATACTTGAAAGCTTGAATATATAGAAGGAAGAAACATTTGATATGAAACCACAAAACATTGGAAACCTGTAAGGCATTCAATAACGTTTGGAAAACCAATAGTTGAGAGTGTGTGTAACACAATAACCGACATTTAATCCTTGTTTTGAAACTAATCAGAAAGGCATAGATAGTAGAAGTTGTATCATTGTCTTGTGTGTGATTGCAATAATGACGTGAACAAAAAAAAGGAGGGCAAAGCGCTTCCAAACAAAATGCAACAACAAGGCGCCAAAATAAGAGGAATTAGGGTTGGCACAAATTGTTAACAATGCTATTCATATTAGAAATAAGTATGATAATAAATGTTGCATTGGTATTCTAAAGTGACAATTATTTTGAGGAAAAGAAAAAAATAGTAAAAAGACAAATATTATGAGAAGGATGGAGTAATAAATAAGGTAGCACTTTGGTGTCTTTGGTTTTGGTGCATTTGGGTGTTTTGTCTCTATCTCTCTCCTAACTAATAATTTACTCTCATCAAAATAATTTCTTTTAATAATTCAATCATCAATCTCTTTCATCTAAAATACACTAAAATCACCAAAGTCACCTAACACAAAGTCACTGAAGTGTCATCCTAATAAATAATGACAAATGTTAACTTGTGCCCTTAAGGTTAAATGTTAAAAGACCTTTTTTATAGAAATATATGTATCAAAAGTCATGCATTCAACTTCTAAAAAATAAAAATATTGTGTTTTCCAATGCAAAGTTTTTTTTTTTGGTTCATTAACATGTGCCCTTAGGGCACAAGTTAACATGACCTAATAATAATCAATCAATAAAAAATACTCCCTCCATCTCTAAATTATAGTTGTTTAAGGTTTGTGCACGACTATTAAAGAAATGATTAATTGTGTTTATTTTGATGGTAAAACTAGTGTCATTTACTAAAACACTCTTACTAATTGTAGTTAGTGGAGTAGTTAAGTTGGATGAAATTCAAAAAATAAGGGTATATTAATGGAAAAAATAATAAATGTTGCATTGGTATTCTAAAGTGACAATGATTTTGAGAATTTTTTTTTTTTTTGTAAAGAGACAATTATTGTGAGACGGAGGGAGTAACAATAATGATAGAAAGTTATTTTTTTATTTTTTGAAGGGCAAATATGAGTAGTTTTTCTTGTTAGATCAGAACTTTCAACTCATTTTTTTCTTAATTCAAACCATTTCGCAACCCTTAAGAATCATAAAATAAATATTTGTAAATAAAAGAAAACGTTAGTTACTTATTTGGGGTTGACCTATTAATTGGTTTGAGATCTTGAAGTTTGTTGGTCTTAATATCTCAAGTTTGATTGTCTCAGATGCCAATTTCGATGAGCATTTTCATACAAAGCTTTGCTCTGACTTTAAATGGGCTCATAAGTGAACGGTGGGATTGATCATTTCAGATTAATCGGTTTTTAGATCAGATACCAAGTTTTTTAAAAAAAGTTTGTTTTGATATTTTGTTAGTGTAAAACAATTTACACTTTCAAACAATCACAAAACATATTTTGTTTGAATTTTAGGATATAAAGAGAATGTTTTTTGTTCACAAAATTTAGTTCAACCAAAAAAATGCTGAAATTTGTTGAGAATGACTCATAATTGTTGAGTACAGTTTAGAGGTATTATTGTAATATGAATGAACTGGTTTTATGGCTAGAGTTCCTAATCACTGTGATCTCATAATCCAAGTTTAGTACCTTGTTGAAGACATCAAGAGGTCTGGAGAGAATATTATTAGAGGAATGATAGGAACACATCTTCTAACACACTCCTCTAACACACTCCAATCATAATTGGCCACGTCATCCACTTTTTATGTTACTTTATCTGATAACCGGCTATACAGGTATACCCTTTATTAAAAAACAAATTAACAAAGTTATTTGCAACTTTTTAATAAAACAAACTACAACATCTTCAGATCTGTAACACTGTGGGTCTCCATATGCTTCTTCCAATATGTGTCGCACACTGATAATGTCCAACACTCATTTAATCATGTTTGAAACATTTCCATCGCAAGCCCAATTGTCTTTTTTGTGAGATTCAATCTCCCCCATCTTTCTCTCTCCATTGGCCGCCACCTTAAGTGGCATTTTTTGTGTCTATCATTTGCAAGCAGCTTTAGCCATTGGTTTTTGAACGATCTAAACCATTTTTGAGATATGGGTTTAATTTTTTCTGTGAAGTTTTTAATCTGGGTTTATTGAAGGAAAAAAATCATCGACATTTGATTTAGTTGTGAGATTTTCATTTGTGTTGTTTAATCTGGGTTCAATGGTGTGACTTTAATCTTTTTTGTTCCCTGCAACTTTGTGGCCAAAGTAATTTCCAATGAATTTTTATTCTGGATTGTAGTGTTTCTTTTCTTTTTTTTGTAAAAGGTGGAATGTAAAAATACCATGGAAGAAACTAATGGGAGGTTGCAATTGCAAAAGAAGACAAAAAGTTAAATCTAAATTAATATTTATTTGCAAGCGTTTATCAATTTGGGTAAAAAAAAAAAACCTTTCTTAGACAGGGTTGAATTTGCCAGAACTTTAAATGCAGTCATGCAGATATAGTAATGGTGAAAGTGAAAGGTTGGGGATGAACTGTTCGATTAGAAATAACAAAAGAATAATAAAATAAAATAATTGTTAGTCTTCTAAAATGAATCCGGTTGCAGGTAATAAAATTAAAAGAAGTGGACAGCATGACAAGTTTTCATTGAAGGGTATTAAAGAGTGTGTTAGAGGGTGTGATCCTAACATTTCTCATATGTCTGCATGCCAATTGTGACAACTATAAGATGGACCACTCTAAATTGAGGAGTGATCAAAATTAACTGCGACGCTGTTGTTTTGCAAAATTAACTGGGCAATACTTGTGGGGTTTGTTAGGGAATGTTGGAACATGCTCGATGATATCCAAGCTGAACCATGGCGTGTAGCAATAGAAAGAGATCATATTATTCTGTCGTGTACCTGTTAAAGAATGGATGTTGTTATATACACCCGTGTGATATGTTGATGGCATTATTTATAGAACTTGCAAGGGATATGGACGGTAGTTATTTTGGACATGTATGCTACGAACTACTTATAAAAGCATGGTTTATCTCTAGGAGGGACTAGTTTTTTTTTTGTTGAAAGGTCTCTAGGAGGGATTAGTGACAATAATAGGGGTTTTAGCTGGTCCCTAAATCAATCAAAATTAGGAAACGTTCACTATGACAAGTCAAAATTCAATAATTTAGCTTGAACGGGTAAAAATACAAGACCAATGTCACTGCCGTTCATACGAGACTTAATTAGAATGGCTATTTGCTGTATTTGTACTCGTTGGTGATTTACAAATTAAAATATGTATTTGTGTACATACATGATGTACCTCCTTACAATAATGGAAAATATCTTTCAGTGAGTAATGTACGTTCTTAACAATAACCAAAGTATGATGACAAAGCCACCTCAACTTAGCTGTAGATTGCGGACGGTAGAGGGGGGCATCACATGGATGAGCTAGACTCATGCATGAAGTATCATGAGTTGTGTTGCTTTCATAATACAGTCTAGGAAAAATAAGTTATTTTGTCACGGGATGAATTGTGCAAAAGAAAAAATATGAAGAAAAAAATTAGAAAAATAGACTTATAAGTAGGTTTACATGTAAAACATAAAATTATGAAATTAGTTTAAGTAGATTTACAGCTAAACTTCATTACAAAATTCACTAAAGAAGTATAGAAATTTACATCTAAATCATAAAATGTAGAAATTAGTAGCAGCAGTAGTAGTATATGTAGCTTTTCATCTAAACATCGGCACAAAATTCACCCAAAAAAAATTGACTTGAAATTAATCCAAAAAAAACCTTGGTACAAATTAAATATCAATTTTGCCAAAATTATATATTCAACACTATGAAAATGGGACCTAAATCACGGTTGACCACTTTCTCTTTAAAAAAGTTGCTCTTTTAAGCACTTTAAAATGCTCACAAACTGCTTAATTTTTCGTTAGCAATTTAAGGTGCTTAATAGCAGTCTTCCTAAACATTGGATACGATACTCTTTTTTTGACAAGAAACTCTTGATCCGTGCAATTTTGAAACTTGGCATCTATTCCATGCTAAAATAATGCAAGTTACAATAACCAACGTTAATCATCAATCACCACCCTTATAAAATTCTAATTTAATCCTAAAATTTCAAGGATAGTACACCAATTACCATGATTAAATTAATACCAAAAATCCAAGACTAGCATTGAGTTTCCCAGAAAGCACAAGAAAAGCATCAGTGTCCCTAACTTAATATAATAATCTCATATAGCCACCGACGCGCTTTATGTTCCAAACCTTTCAAAAGGCACATCCCATTCATCACATTCATACCAAAATAAGTCACACCTCTCTTCCTAAGTTTTCATTTTAATTTTGCTCTATCTTTTTATTTTGTCCACCATATCATACATTGATACTAATTAATATGTCAAAGGTTAAAGTTGATCAACTTAATCAACTAAGAGAAATCTTCAGTCGATTCGACATGGATTCCGATGGCAGCCTAACAATGTTAGAACTAGCAGCACTTATTCGTTCGTTAGGCGTAAGGCCTTCAGGAGACGAAGTTCAAATCCTATTAACCAAAATGGACTCAAACGGAAACGGTTCTGTTGAGTTTGATGAATTAGTAGAAGCCATAATGCCGAACATGAATGCAGAAGTATTGGTGAATCAAGAACAACTAATAGGTGTGTTCAAGTGCTTCGATCGCGATGGGAATGGATTCATTTCAGCAGCTGAATTGGCTGGAGCAATGGCTAAAATGGGTCAGCCACTTACATATAAAGAGCTTATTGAGATGATTAGAGAGGCTGATATGGATGGTGATGGTGTTATTAGTTTTAGTGAGTTTGCTACAATCATGGCTCGTTCTGCTTCTGATTTATTAGGAATCTTTGAATACAGAAACAAAACACATTCATTTCAATTATAACTTCATGTAGATGTTCTTAAATTTTTTCATGTTTGGTTGAATTGAATGTGTAGTAGCTTGTACAATAATTGTTTTATGGTATGATTTGATGGATTGGAATTAAATATGGATATGTGATTTGTCCACTCCTGCATTGTTTGATGTTACCACTAGTACTCTTTTTTTTGTTCCCCAAGGATATTCTTTTTTATATCAAACCTTACCTCAATAATTAGTTTTTGATACACTTGCAACTAGTTGAGGATAAAATTCTGAAGAGTAACTTATAGTGGATTGCATCATTCAGCCGCCGCTGGAGAGGATTCAAACACTCAACAACTATTTTTTTTGGTAGTCGGGGTTTGAACCCTGAACTTTGCATATATTATGCACTGTTCAATCAACTGAGCTAAGCTTACGATGAACAACCATTTTGGAAGAGACAACAAAAAAATTTATGTCATAATTTATAATAAAAACAAGCTGCTTTACATGCCTTTCGCAATCAAAACAAAACAAAAAGATTAAAATTCAAGGGAGTTTGGAAACACTACGACACTTAAACAAGACACTTTATTGGCTCCCCCCACACTTGGGAGAAGCATTGTCCTCAATGATTTGAAAAAGAAAAGAAAAGAGAAGAGAAGAGAAAGGAAGAGGAAAGCTCACAATTTATTGAGGTTCATAAAGAGGACCTTGGAGGTTGAAGTGTTGCATCATTCTTAGGAGCATTTGGTTGTTTTGCTTGATTTCAACATCTTGTCTTTGTTGCTCGGTGCTTATCCTTTGGATCTCATTTTGCATCCATGTCCACCGGTCATTGTCATATTGTCCACTGGCTTCATGGTCATGGTGCATTGGACCATCATGCAAATGTGCACCTCCCTCATCCTCATTACCACCACCATCACCATCATTTTGTACCTATGGGTTAGAACCAACATAAAACAAATTTTCTACCACCTCCGGGTTAGTAATTGCCGGATTAGGTAGAATGATCAAACATTGAGCCCTAGGGATTCTAAGCTCATATTGGTAATTTTGAGGCGGGTCATAATGCCTAATAAAGAACATAGTAGTAAAGGTATCTAGATCTAGTCTATTGTTTTCCTCAATCCTATTAATCCCGCTTTCCTCACCCACTCTCATCTTTTAGCAATAAAGGCGGTGATTCCACCCACCACTATTTCACTTTTCTCATCCGGTTTCTTTTTAGCAATGGAAATAAGATAATCAAGCAAATAGTAGCAGGTATTTACAGGTTGATTATTCGACATAGCCCACAACATAAACAGCTCATACCTAGGTTATTCAACAGCCTAACCACATTATCTCTAATACCTATTGTATTCATGGCACCACTATCAGGGTACCTACAAGCAAATATAGTTTTAGAGACAAGAGTTTTATACCTATTCCTTTGGTCGACATCCTTGAATTTGATGATGTTGGTTCCGGATTGCTGCTTGCCTTTTACCTGCACCACTTCCTGAGGTTTCGACCTCCTTTCCTATTTTCATTGAAGCCATTGACCTAATTTGATTTTGGTTGGTATGGGTGAAGGTTATGTTTTGGTAAGATTTTGTGTGGGAAATGTGGTTTTAGTGATGAGTTTGAGTTTTAAGTAAGAAATTTGAGTGTTGTGGTGAGATTGATGAAGAAATTGGGGTTTTTAGGTTAGGGTTTGGGGTGAAGTTTAGAGTTGATTTGGTTTAGAAATTGTGTGATTTGGTGAAGTTTGGAGAGAGTTATGAAGGTTTGAAGGTTTAGGTTATAGAGGTTTAGAAAGAGAAGTTGAAGGATGAAATTTTTTTGTGTTGGAGAATGAAGGAAGGAGAAGAAAATTTTTTGGTAAAAGGAGGTCTAGGGGTCACACACGGCCGTGTCACTGCAGACACAGGCCGTGTCAACGTTCTGGAAAATTGTGGGTTTTGGCTTGGCAAGGTGTGGCACGGCCTTGTCACTGCAGACACGGGCCGTGCCAAACTTCTGGTCCTAGGGGGCTCAAATTTTTTCGTTTTTCTCCTTAGTTTTGGACATTTACCTGCAAAATAAATTAAAACAAAACAAAGCAAAAGCAATTAAACTGTGGGTTGCCTCCCATGAAGCGCTCGTTTAACGCCATTAGCTTGACGGTCAAGAGGTTTATCTACCCTATACCCAATCTTTCACTAAGGGACAATGGCATCAAACTGACACTTGCTCCCAAGTTACACATGACTCTTTCTATAATCTCGGATTCTATGACACATGGTATGGAAAAATTCCCTACATCCTGAAGTTTAGGTGGCAATTTATTTTGAATGATTTCAATAAATTTTCTAAACTGCTCATCTAACTTGGACTTATCAAACTTTTGTGGTAAATGAATTTTGACTAAGGTGGTGATGCGTTGTGTTTTTCACTCTCTACTACAACTTTCTCACTTTGTGGCTTTTCACTCTCTACCTCAACCTCAATTGTCTGGATTTCCACAACGGGGTCCTCTAATTGTCTACCATTTCTAAGTGTAATTCCATTCATTTGACCTTTTGGGTTAGCTTCAGGTTGGCTCGGAAAGATTCCGGAGGTTTGGGAGGAAGAGACTACTTGTTGGGCTACTTGAGGGATTTGAGTCTCTAGCATTTTGTTGTGAGTACAAAGAGAATCCACTTTCGAGAAAAGCTTATCGAGAGAGTCATTCAAAATTCTAGCTTGGATTTTAAATTCTTGGTTGTGCCTAGTGTTATCTAATACAAGATTTTCTAGCAAAAGTTCTAAGTTGGATTTTTGAGGGACTCTTTGATTGTTTGCAAAACCAGGGACAATTGTTCAAAATTCCATCTTGGATTTTAAATTCTTTGTTATGCTTAGTTTGATCTAATACAAGATTTACTAGCAAAAGTTCCAAGTCGAATTTTTGAGAGACTCTTTGGATGTTTGCAAAACCGGGTGGTGCTGTTTGTTATCCAAAAAGATTTAGAGGGGTTTGCATATAAATTTTTTGATTGTTCATAAACCCTTGATTATATTGAGCATAGTTTACTTGCTCAGGACTTCTAAGAACACTACCTAGTTGACATTCAACACCAGTATGACCAAATATTCCATAAACTTTACAAGGTGGTAAAACAGGGGAAAAAATCCATTGATAATGGTTTTGAGCCATAAAATAGAGAGAGAAAAAACGAAATTTAATTTTTATTTTATTTTTTACACAGTCTAACCGATATTAAAAAGTTAATCAAATTGCAAAACTCCTCAGCAGCGGCGCCAAAAATTTGATGGAGTAAATATGCAAGTGCACGGTTTACCGATGTAGTTATAAAAGAGTATCGTTCCGACATGGAGTTATGAATTCAATTAACTTTCAGCCCCCTCTATCTTCAGGTTTACTTTGATACAAAGCCTATATTTATGGTAAAAGTAACCCCCATAAAATTGTAACAAATCTGACCCAAAAATACATTTCTGTTATATTTTCTGCTGGCAAATTCGGGCCCCGAATTCCTCCATTCGGCCACCGATTTTTGCCGAACCAACAGACAAAAAACAGCACTCAAATTCGGGCCCCGGACAACCCTATTCGGACCCCGAATTGACAGTTTCCAGAAACCTCAATTTCTTCAATTTTGAGTCACTTTCACAACAATAATAATACATAGCTTTGGAGAACAAAATGTTTTTCACCCTGACACAAACCAAAGACAACAATCCCCCTCTCCAAAGATGATTGCATCAAACATTTTATTGAATAAGCAATTCATTCTCTCCAAAGATGCTAGAAAATGTTTCAAATTATGGGAAACTAATGCCTCTATTTCCAAGTATTTAATTATGGGAAATGTTAACTTGTACCCTTAAGGCACAAGTTTAGAATTCAAATGTATAAATAATGTATTGAAATGCGTACATTAAACTTAATCTTTAATGTTTTAATGAATTGAATGCACAAAGTTTAAGAGATTTTTTTTTTTTTTGAACTTCTTAACATGTGCCCTAAGGACACAAGTTAACACTACCCTTTAATTATATACATATGTAATATCATCATAATTCATAGCTTCACAACTCTAAACTTAACACATACAAAATGAATGAATTGTATAGTGATTAGTGACACTAGCTAGTATAGTGAATGAGCCATACTTGGTCACACAGCATAAATGCCGGTCACCTTGAGCCACATAAGTAGCAAGAACCTTGGTCTTCATTTCATCTATAAATAACAGTGAGTTTCCCCTATGACAATATAAATGTCATGATTTGCATAAATGGATGACCTTGAAGCACACCACAGAAGGGAATCAACTTTCCTTTTGATTCATCAAACTCGTAGCATGTTAGAAAACAGAACAAGATAATACAGACGCAAATGTTATTCTGATTTTTATTGAGGGCAAATATTATTCTGATTGTTACTATTATGTCTATCAATCAATATTATTTTGTCACCTTCTTGTCAAAATATTATTTATCACCTTATGTCCCAACCTTGATTTTGAAAAAAGTTATTTGAGAGGATTTTACTTTTTAACGACAATTTTATAATTATTTTTTAAACCAGTAATTTATGTGTGCATCTGTGTGGAAAAAAATTATTATGAATCTAGTAGTGTACAGAGTACAAC
>Ga0228711_1007345_pt1:0-15000 | contig 16015 bp, 12 predicted proteins | sample MedpolnodulmetaG_2_FD_177996 | JGI IMG/M metagenome (GOLD analysis project Ga0228711, IMG submission 177996) | Root nodule microbial communities from Medicago polymorpha collected in Santa Monica, California, United States - brown nodules | ecosystem: Host-associated > Plants > Roots >...
TTTTTTTTGAGCACATCAATGTAAGATGTTTTTGTTGTTTGCTTCCTTTTGCTAATGTAATGAATATATTCTTAGCTTTCTATCTAAAGAGATAAATAAATTATTTTGATAGATAAATCAATGTAGATTTTGATTACCAACTTTTTTTAGAATACATAGAACTAGCCGAAAATCTTAAAGAAAAACTTCAAAAACTAGCTAGATAAATTTAAAAATAATTATAACTAAGTTTTAGCAAGATGTCTGAAGGAAGTATAACAAATAAAATACATAAGGTTTTAGATGACTTTTATCTAAAATATAGAATAGAAAAACAAACGTCCTATATAGAAACTTTGCAATTTGAAGAAGAAAAGTATAGACCTCATCAAACATGGAATTTTAATGAAGAAAATTTTGTTTGTTATGAAGAAGATGAAACACATACATATATCCTCACCTTTTTCATACAGAAAACCCACATGAGACAGGGAAAACAAATAGTTATCATAAAAAAATACCAGAAATAATTAAAATTCAAAAAAATCTAAAGAAGCTTCTGAATCTAAACAATTAACTATTAGACCACCATCTAGTTTCTTTTGATGGATGATACAGAAGAAGCCCTTAATAAGCAACTAGAAAATCTATAAAGACTTATGGTTTCTTTAGATATTAGTGGCAAAGGTCAAGAAACCTTTGATGACAAACCAGAAGATAATAATCAATTTATCTATGACTTTAGCTCGGAAGAAGAAGCTAATGAAACTGATAATGAAAACCCTCATTATGTAAAAATAGAAGAGGCTGAAACTTCAGAAACTAAAAGACCTGCAGACTTTGAAAAAGAGTTCACAAAACAAAAAATTCAAAAAATACCTCATTACTATGAGCCTTCACAAAATCTTTTTCAAGGGCAAGGAATTCTAGATATAGATTGTAGTATAGATATTGTAAAAGATCCAAGAGACTGGTATAATACAAATAATGTATTAGTCCAATTAAATGAAGATCTTAGAAATTTGAGTGTTAATGATACCTTCAACTATCTACAATATAAAACTAAAGGAAATGCATTTATTTCAACTTTACCTCTAGAAGTTATGACAACCATACCCCTAATTGGATCCTTAGTAATAGACTGGATATATGGTCTATTAATTAAGGAATTTAAATGATGGAGAGATACCATCCAATCAAAAACAGCATTTTCCGATCAGAACCTTTGGAAGATAACTAATCTAAAGATTTGCAATATGTGTTAGGTAGATAACTTTATTTGTGAATTCCAAAACTATTACTATAACATAGATAATAATATCAGAAACTCTAGGAACTTGATAGAATTATTCTATGACAAGTTACCAGAAAAAGTATCAGAACAGGTTAAGTTATCATTTCCCTCAACCCTTACAGAAGGAAAAGTAGATAATACCCTTGGAGGAAGAATAACTTGCCTAAAGATCTAGCTTTAGGAGAAATGTAGACAAAAAAATAGCTAAAAGAGAAGCTCAAGTATCTCTTTGTTGTAATAAATTACAAGACAAAGTAGGAAACTATGGATGTAACCCTAATTCTAGAAAAGGGTCTAGAAAAACTCAGAAACATCATTATAAGAAAAAGAGGTTTAATAAAATTCCGTTTAGAAAATTCAAGAGGGGAGATAAAAAATTCTTTAGAAAAAAACCACCTCATCCAAAAAGAAAAACATGCCCATGAGGTAAAAAATCATGTACATGTTGGCTATGTCATGAAGAAGGTCACTATGCAAATGAGTGCCCTAAGAAAGATTATCCAAAGAAAAATGTCTTACATGCTATATATGCTTTAGGATATGAACCTATAGAATCAGACATTAGTTCTAATGACGAACTTTATGAATATTGTACTGAGACAAATTCAGATGTCGAAGAAAATACTTGGTAAAGGAAACCCAAGTGCAACATTCATAAAAATAGTGTTAGGAAATAAAAAAAACTCTTGGCCTATATAGATACAGGTGCAACTCTTTGTTTTGGTAAAAAATCTATCTCTAGAAATTGGGAAAGATTAGCAAAACCAAAGGAAATTATAGTTGCAGACAAGTTGAAACATCATATATGGTTTAACCTTAGAAATGTTTCTATAGAAATTGAAGGGTATAAGTTTTTTATTCCAACAATTTACCTCCATGATTCAGGACTAGACTTAATCATAGGAAATAAGTTTTACGCAAAGAAGAGATACTATATCACTTCATTGGAAAGACTTAGGAAACCCTAAGAATATTAAAATAGTAACCACCAAAATAGTTACTAGAAACGAGATTTTAAATCTTATTAAAGGAAACTTTAAGGAATTAAGAATTATGTGGGAAGAAAGAAATTTTTATATTAGCATAGAAGAAAGATTATATGAAGTTTGTTCAGATAACCCTCTAGACAGTCTCAAGAACACTAATCATGAATTAATAGTTATTAAAATTAAAAACCCTGATGGCGAAATAAATGTTCCAAATAGAATTCCATATTCTATTAGAGATGTTGAAGAATTTCAACAAGAATGTAAAGATCTACTTGATAAGGATATTATTAGACCATCATCAAGCCCACACTCTGCACCAACTTTTTATGTTGAAAATCACAACGAGATAAAAAGGGGTAAGAGAAGAATGGTGATCAATTATAAGAAACTTAATCTAGCAATAGTTGAAGATTGTTATAAGTTACCAAGAAAAGATTTTATTTTAGAAAAAATAAAAGGATGTAATTGGTTTTCTTCCTTGGATGCAAAGTCTGGTTATTACCAACTCAGACTAGCTGAAGAAACAAAACCATTAAAAGCCTTTTCATGTCCACCTCACAAACATTACGAATGGAATGTTTTGTCTTTCGGACTAAAACAATCACCATCGATATATCAGAGATTTATGGATCAATCTTTTGAACGGTTGAATCATATATGTCTAGCATATATAGATGATATACTTATTTTCACTAAAGGAAGTAAGGAACAACATCTTAAAGATGTAGAAACTGTTCTTTTAAGAGTTAAAGAAAAAGGTATTGTGATTTCAAAAAAGAAATCAAAAATTTGTCAAAAAGAAATAGAATACCTTGGAATTATCTTAAAAGAAAATGGGTAACTAAGTTTAGCACCCCATACCCAAGAAAAAATACAAGCTTTTCCAAACGAGCTTTCTGATAGAAAGCAAATCCAAAGATTTCTTGGATGTTTAAATTATAGTGCTAATGAAGGATTTTTCAAAGATTTAGCAAAAGAAAGAAAGCATTTGCAAAAGAAAATTTCAGAAAAAATTCCTTGGTCCTGGACTAAAACTGATTCTGATATCGTTAAAACCATTAAAGAAAAAATTCAAGTTTTACCTGAACTCTACAATCCCACAATCAAAAATTTTCTGATTGTAGAAACAGATGCATCACAAACAACCTGGGCAGGTTGTATGAGAGCTTTACCTAATGGTAAAGAAAAACTTTCTCTTAATGAGAAAGTAGAAATTGAAGAATCAAAAGATCTTCAAACTATAAAAAGCATTGATTATAGTGCTTCTAAAATCCTAATAAAGGATAATGAAAAATTGCATTTATGCAAATACATTTCTTGGTAAGTTTACATACAACTATTATGTAAAGTACACAGCCCCAGAAGAATAAAAAGTCCCCATTGAGTCAATAACACCTAGAGGTTGGAGCTCAACAATTGAAGATTTCAAACCAAAATCTTCAGCACCAACTTCAGAAACAACCTCAGACAACAAAAAATCATGGGCTGAAGAGGTCGAAGAAGAAGAAGAAGAAGAAGAAGAAACTAGAAAAGATGGTTCATCACCAACCATCCAAACAAGCGATCCCGTAGACAATGAAATGGGAAAAACTGAAGCATATGTCATTTTCGACGGTCCAATGAAGGGCATCTACAGAAAATGGGCAATTGCAAAGCAACATATCATCGGCAAGAATGTACGCCACAAATGCTACATGACGATGAAAGAAGCCGAACAAGCATTGTACGGTTCATACAAAGAGGATTACAACAACAAAAGATCTCCAAAGATCTCTAACAATGGAATCAAAAAAGAAGATGTCAATTGACAAAATCCGCCAACTCGAACACCAAAAGAATTTTCAAATAACTAATCAAACTCATTTAGAGTTCGGTCTTAGATGGAAATGGTTAAACATCTATGTAGAAGAATTCACCACTGAATGTTTTTACCCAGTCAGCAGATTTGGTTGTACCAAAGCAGTTATATTACCAGGAATAGACAGTACCACATGTCTATCTTTCTTTCAGAATGGTTTAATTCATACCAAATATCTGGAAGAACAATCAGGAAAAACATTTGGAGAACTCATTCCTTCGAAACGAGTTACAAAATTTGGCACAAAAGTTCAACAATTTGTTTGCCAAAGGAAAAGAGATCTTTCTTCAGATTGACTCTACATATCCTTGGTATGATGAAGTTACCTCGGATCTTATCACAAAACCATTGATCTAATCAAGATCGGAATCTCAAACAAAGAGTATCCAGTCATGAGTAGAGAAAACACCGAATGGAAACCAGCCGTATATGTCAATCAAATGAAAAACATGCATCAAAAGATTTCCAAATTGACACAATACACAAACTACAGAGTAGTCGATGAGGACGCCTCAATAGTCGTATACAACGACTCCAGAAAACCAGCAAAAGACAAAGATGTCAAAGCAGTAAGATTTTGAAGAAAAAATAGATCAATTAAAAAATGATCATGAAAAATTACCACGAGCCATACAAGAAGAATGTTGTTGGTATTTTGGTACATATTTCAAAGGACACGTGTGCAAAAACTGTCAAAAGAAAACATTGGCAGAAAACAACAATGAAGAATCAATCATTAAGCCACGCGTCATGTAGTAGACCAAAGTGTACAGTGGTACCTTATCACATCTGAGTCAGATGGGGACCACTTAGCAGATAATTATGTACATTATTGTGTGTGTTTTTCTTTACGTGTATGTCTTTATTAGCTGTCGAGAAAGGGACATGTGAACAATTTGTGAGCCCTTTTTCACTATAAATAAGAGCCTCGATGCGCATTTGTAATCAACGAATATTGAAGTTCAATATTACTAAGTATTTCGTTCCTATAAAACTTGTTTTTATAGAAGTAGCCCTTGAGATAAGACTATGGAGGAGCTAGATCCTTGAGGTAATACTCTAGAGGGATCACCCAAATCAAAATATAATCATTCAAAAGATTATATTTAACTACAACAAAACCAAAAACATCAACAAAATTTCGAAGAAGATCAAATCAGGTATGAATATATCTTTATTCAAAGTTTACTTTTCAATATCATATTATTAGCATGATAAACGAAAAACTAGTACCAATATTAATTTCTAAAAAATTATAGAATATGACATAGGTTTCATACTTTGAGGGAACATCTAGTTATTATGTTGATGGTTTACTAGATCATAAGATAGAAGAAGCATATTTATCTTTAACTGCTGAAGAAAACTTTAAAAGAAAGTTTAATAAATTCAAAGAATTTTTCTCAAGAAAAAACATTTTGAAATTTGGAATAATGATCGGAGAAGAAGCAATTTCGATTGAAACTACTCAAGGAAACATAGTCATATCTACTATAGATAAAACTCAAATTGAAAAAAGGATTGGAACATTTTCTGAAAAAGAAAAAAGAAAAATTGGTTATATTCATATATCAACCATTCAAATTTTAATCAAAAGTACTTTTATAAAGGGAATTGATTCACTTCTAGAAATATCCCTAGAAGACTCTAGGATTTTAGACAAAAGACAAGCAAAAACTGCACAAGAAAAGTGTAATTTAAAATATGAAAAAAATTAAATTTGATATAAATTTACAAATGGGATTATCCCTAAAAGATAAAGATCTAGATAGATCTATAGTTTTTCATTATAAGTTAGAAAACTCGAATTTTATGAAAAAAAGGTAATCATCCTTTTACAATCTTCTATAGAATTAATTATGGTTTGAGTAATTCACACCATAACATAGAATTTATAGGAAAAAATACAATTCATATTGATGAATTATTTACACCTTTAGTTACCCTAAAGTCACCTATATTTAAAAGTTTAGCAAGAAATAGCTTTTCTTTGATAGAAGCTGAGAAAGATCTGTTTGAAGAAACAAAAAAACCGTTATTCAGAAGTTAAAGCCTTAGAGTAACACCACCCAAAAGAGATTTTGAAATTTCAGAACAAAAGGAGCTAAGTAAATTACAAAGCTCAGTAGCAGAATTGTCTTTACAGCTCGAAAAATTAGACAAAAGAATCTAAATTTGTTTATGAAAAAAGTCTTCCGTACTCTGCTCAAACTCTGGTATCAGAGCAAACCTCGATCTGAAAAAAAATAAAAATTATGACATCAGTTATGTTTTTAACCGGCTTAAAAGGTTGTGGGTACAAGTTGTCACCTACAATAGAGGGGCCAAAATAATGGTTTTAAAAATATGGGGAATAAAATTTCAATTTAATTAAAATAGGGGGATCAAAAGTGCATTTAAGCCTAATAAAATGACGATAAAAGAAAGAAAGAAACTCTGCTTGTCAATATTTCAACAAAAAAAAATTATTATTGAATTTTTTTTTTTTTTTTTAAAATCTAAATTAGCTCACTCAAACTAACATGAGAGAATCGAATCTAATACTTTGAGGAGGAACGTTCTTCCAATGTCATGATCGCAGTTATCTCGTGGAAGTTTCATCTTTTATTTTTAATGTGTGGATGCAATTGTTTTTTTATTTTATTTTATTTTTTTTAAAAATTGAACGTGAGTATAATAACTGTTTTGATTTTGAATTTGCAATTTTCTCTACGTATGTTGCATTCTTATTTCCTAACAAAACTTCATGCATTTCATCATGATCTTCCCTCGTAAACTCAAACTCCAAGAGAAGAGTAGACTTCGTTAACTCCTTTGGTCTTTCTTTACTAAATATTGAGCATGTTGGATTTAACTAATAATATATTGATAACTTTATAATGTGTTGTTTAAGGAGACCACACTGGTCTATTATAAATCAAAAATAAAAAGTAGATCATATTTTATAACATATTTTAAGGAGACCATACTTGTCTATAACATGTTGCTTAAGGAGACCATACATGTCTATAACGCGTTGCTTAAGGAGATCATACTTGTCTATCTATTATTATATATAAAATAAATAAAGAAAAGAGTTCATGCTTGTCATTGGGAAGATTCTGGATCTTAGTTTCTCTTGCATCATATATCCCACATTTTTAGCCGGCAACATGCTTAATTTTTTTATTTTTTTAAAGAATGCTTAACTTTAATTAACAGGATTGTCAAGAAGAAATTAGACTTTTAACAATCGGTTTCAGATTGCACCGTCAATGAATCAAGCCAACTTAAACAATTTTCAGACTCGACTCGAAAATTAATTTGTTAAACTTAGCTCATGAATTAAATGAGCTGAACTTCAGATGAAAATGAATTTTGTTAATTAAATAAATTGGTCTTGACTTATGCATAGTTCGACCCGTTTGGTTCACGAGTTAGCTCGATTATATATTACTCTGGACCAGTCAGAAGACCAATGCCACATTGACACGTGGCCTAAAACTTGCACCACCATAAGGATCCGCGCTTGAGGGAACACGTCAACTTAAGTGCACTGCGGCGTATCCAAGTAAGCTTCCGTGCGAGATCACGATACACATGTCCTCAAACCACTCCCTAATCACTCACCGCATAACCCAAAGACCGTTATCTTCAACCCAAAGACGGTTATCTTCACGAGTCACTACTAGAAAAAACAAAATTAGCGAGGGAAATTAGTGACGGAAAAAATGAAATTCGTCACAAATTCCTTGGTCGCAAAATTTAGTGACGGAATTAGAGAGGGATTTCACGTTTTCCCTCACTAAATATCCCTCACTAATTTTTATTTTTTTAGTAGTGAGTGCCTATATAAGGGTGACATAGCTTCACTCTCAAAGTATGATTCATTTTCCGCAACACTTTTTACACACTCTTTTTTAAAACTCCACATGTTTGGTTTTGTAAAAAAATAAACTTCACATGTCTATAATATTGTTTAATATTGTTTAAGGAGACCATACTTGTCTATTATATATCAAAAAAAAAAAAATGGGAGTTCATACTTGTCATGGAGAAGTTTCTGGATCTTAATTTTTCTAGCATCATATAAATTAGGCTTTCAACAATCCGTTTTAGACAGGGATGTCAATGAATCGAGTTAATTTAAACAAAGTTTTAGACTCGATTTGAAAAATGGTTTGTTAAATTTGTTTCATAAATCAAATGAACTGAATTTAAGATATAAATAAAATTTGTTAATTAAATGAACGGGTTTTAAGCTCTATATAGTTCGACTTGTTTGGTTCCTAAACTAACTCAACTTTATATATATATATATATATATATATATATATATATATATATCTTAATTTTTTTTAACTTTATATAATTTATTTTATACATTTAAATTATCTTGATTTAGTTTTCAAAACTTCACAATTTTTTTTTTTAAAAAAAAATCACATGTTTTGAACAATTATAAGCTATATCTTTTTGTGGGGCATCCACTAAAAAGTTCGGTTTATAGTACATTGTAGCCCTCTACAAAAAAAGTTACATCATATGCGATTGACATAAAAGGCATATCCAATTGACATTAAGGGTCCGATTGATGGCTAGTATAATTCTATCATATCTTGTTTCAATCTAGCGTTTGGTGCCACATCATGATATGATAAGTCATTCTATAAAATGTATCATATTCTGCCTCATTAGCTATAATTTTTATCGTGAGTATGAGCTGGGTAAGAACCAGCCAGAATATGATAAGAAAATAATTTATAGATTTACCCCTATAAAATAAAATTTCAAATAAAGAAATTTGATAAAATTAAATTAAAAAACAATATGATATTAAATTAAAAATCTTAATAATTAATTTTTTAAAATAAATATAATTTTTTCACAAGGGAAAATATGTAATTTACATAATGTAAATAAATTAAAATCTAATAAAATAAGAATATTTTAAAAAAAATATTAAAATTACAATATAAATATTAATTTAAATTGTATAACAAATTAAATATAGTGTTCTTTAAGGGTACTTCAAGGGTAGATTTGTAATTTGCACATAATATACATCATATCTTCTTTAGATTTTTTAACATATATAATATAATTATTTCGTCACTTATATTTTTTAAAACAAAATGAAAATTATTGATTTTGTAGTGTAGCTGATTTTTATAAATTATATAACAATATTTAATTATTTTTTAAGAGAAATTTTTTTAATTATTTTTTATTATGATGTAAAACTATATATAGATGTAATTATTTTCTTAAGTATAAAATTTGTCATTTAAATAATTATTTATCAATTTTATTTATTTATGTAATTATTTAGTAGTGTTAATTTATAAAATTTTAAAATATTACACTATAAATTGGAAAAAGAAAATGTAATAGTTTCAAAGGGATAAATTTTTCAGATAAATATGATATGAGTCATGCTAACTTGTACTCTTAGGGCATATGTTAAGGATTCCATAAGTGGTAAATATTTATTACAAAATATTAATTTTCAATATCTAAAAGAATAAATTGGCACAAGAATAATGCTAGTTATCCCGACGGATAAGCTAACGAAAGTCTCACGACTGTTAATTTTAACTAAATGTATTTTTTTCTTAATTACAATAATACCCTCCCTTGTATTGTTGCAGGAGCAAAATTATACTGCTTACAACATGTCGTGAATCGGTTAGGACAAAATCCCTCGTGAAGAATAGCAATGTTGTTGGCACAATTTTCTAGACAAAATTTTCACTTTAGTTTCTTTAACATGTGCCCTAAAAGCGCAAGTTAACATTTCTCATATTTAACGTTTACAAATATGTGCAAGACATGTATACAAATACAAATGGACTGGGATATACCATATTATATTGTATTATATTTTATCATTGTGTGTCTATATAAATCCTTCATCTTTTCCCATAATTTACTCACAACATAACCTTCCTTAATCGCTTTTCAAATAATTTCTCATCGCCAACAAACTTTACAATACCAAAGATGGCAACTCCTGGTTACATAAATGCTGCTTTTCGTTCATCTAGGAACAATGAAGCATACTTTTTCATCAATGATAAGCTCCTGCTTGTGGATTATGCTCCTGGTAACACCAACGATAAGATTTTGTGTGGACCTACTCATGTTCGTGATGGGTTTAAATCACTTGCTCATACAATATTTGGAAGCTATGGAATTGATTGTGCCTTTGACACTGAATACGACCAGGCATTCATCTTCTACGAAAACTCTTGTGCGCTCATCGACTATGCTCCATACTTTGACAATTTCAAAATAATCTCAGGTCCTAAGAAAATTGTCGACATGTTTCCATTTTTCAAAGGAACCGTGTTTGAAAATGGAATAGACTCTGCATTAAGGTCAACTTTGAAAAAAGAAGTTTACTTATTCAAAGGAGACAAATATGCTCGTATAGACTATGGCGACAACCGTCTCGTTCAAAGTATCAAGCACATTAGCGAAGGGTTTACTTGTTTCCGCGACACAATCTTTGAATTTGGAATCGATGCAGCTCTTGCTTCTCACAAGACCAATGAAGCCTACTTTTTCAAAGGAGAGTACTATGCACATGTGGATGTTACCCCAGGCTCGTCAAATGACAAGATTAGAGGTGGTGTACACCTAATTCGTGACTATTGGCCAGCTCTTGGTAGCATCATACCTCTAAAGAATTAATCAATCGTTGGCTTCACGACGATGATCGTTATTCTAAAAGACATCAATGAACTTTTAAAATCATAATAATAAGATAGTATGATAATGAAGAATAAAAGACTCTTGTTTATGTTTGCTTTCTGCTCATCAATATTTAATCTTATATATGTGTGCTTCCTGGTTTGGATTTGTTCCTTGATGTAATAAAGTGTGGCTTTTCCTTGTTTGCTTCTGCTTTTTTTATAATTGTTTCCTTTTCTTTTAACATTGACTACTCTCTTCTTGTATTAATTGTTTTAATTTAAAACAGACATCTTAAGAAAATTATTACATGTAGAAATTTACATCTTTTTTTTTTTTTAAGAAACAAAAATGGAATATATATTCACAATAACAGAAACACCTCTTTGGCACAAGACGTACCAAAGAGAGCTCTCAAAGATACAATGTAGCTGTCAAAATACAAAAACCAGGCAGTTAGCCGATGCCTAAACATGTCAAGGGGTTCGACTACCACTGTTGACAACCATAAACAAAAGTGGCATTATTAGCCCTCAACCACTTGTAGGAATGAAATTTAACCTTTTCCATGAGTTCTATAGTGGAACTATAGGAATATTAAATAGTCTGTTATTTCGCTCATTCCAAACTAGCCAAATACAAAGAAGCCATAGCAATTGCAGAAATTTACATCTTGAAAGCTACCTCTAGTCTCATCTGAAGACATCTTAAGAAAACTTTAGGTCATCATCCCTACTAACTTTAACATTGCTTTTCATCTAAGCAAGTTTAATGTAAGAGAAACTGAAACTAGTGAGTAGCATGGAAATAGCAGCAAACAATATATACTATACTACGACGACAGTGAGTCAAAGCGGCAAGAAGTTTGATTATTCTTAAATAAAACTTCAGATCTGAGTCTTGTGAATGAAAAACAATTGTCGAAAAAACTTCAATCCCGTATATGGACCCATCCAACGCCACTCCAACTATACCAAGGAACTTTATATGATGATTTTAAGAAAAAAATATCAATTTTCTTTCTGTAATACTTTAAACCAGAAGAAAAGGAAAGCCTCTGGGATCAATCGTCAGGAAAACCGAGGAATCTGTTTATATGCTTGGTCGCTGGCGTAGCATCACCTGGAATGTAAGAAAGGAGAGAATTTAAATCCATATCTGCTATAGTTTGATGGAGTGTTTGAGGACTATAACAGCACAGATGTTTTCTGTTGACAAGTTCTTCTGCAAGCTCACTTTGATGATTATTCATTAAATCTTCATTTACAACCACGATCAAAGGTTTGCATAGCCGCAGTGTCTCAAATATGCTACCAGACCCTGCATAAAATATTAGTAGTTAGTTATAGTTACTTCGTCAGGACCATCCCTTCGTACTCATATGACAGGGATGAGGTTTGATTTTATTAATACCTTTTGGACAGAAGAAATTAAATTACAAGGAACCAAAATGAAATTCAATTCCGAAAATCATCTCCAATCGAATGGAAAAACCGAGGCTGTTAACAGATGTTTCGAGTCTTGCCTTATGGCATCTTACGTGAACTAAACCTAACCAAGCGCCCCTTTTAAAGCCTTATTCAGGAGAGACCTGCCCTGTATTAATTAGAGATGTGACTTTATCAGCAGTATAGATTAACAGGGTCATGGCTGAAAGAAATCATATGTTCGATGAATTGAGGGATCATTCGATTGCACAATACAAAATGCACAACCAAGCCAACAAACACAGACAAAAGTAAAATTATGGGTAGAAGATATAGTTTCTGAGAAGATACAACCTTACAAATTGAAAACTTTGGTTAAAAAGGAAAATCAGAAGTTAAGTTCTAGATATTAAATTGACCTTATGATAGCGTGAAGAAAATCGGTTAAATTGCTTATTGACTTATTTGAACTTATTTACTGGTAGACATTAGTTGTGATACTGTTTGGGATGCTTTCTAGAAACAAGTAATGTAATGTCCATAAGTTGTTTTGAGCTTATTTTGCATAAGTTGCCTAGATAAGTTATTAAAACAGCTTATTGCTCATATCAAAACAATTTGACTTTTATTTTATCTTTAGTAATAGAAAGAACTTACAAATTTCAATCCTTCCCTCTATCCAAGTATCCTTATATTTATAGATGATATTCCTCTAATTATCCAACTACCTACCTAACTTCTCTAACAACTCTGAACTATTCTTAATCCAATCACATGATAATATATCTATAATTGCATAATAATACAAGGATATAACTAGCGTACAAAAGAAGTAGTCTTAAGCCAATCACATGATAATGTATCTATAATTGCATAATAATTAGTGAAAACAAATATGCAAAAGAAGTGTTGTAGCTAGCATACCTGCATGGCTAATGACAAGAGAAGCAGATCTGAGATGTTCTGCAATACTGGAAGAAAAAGTGAAGTAGTCTACAGAAAATGAACGTTCTTCTTCAGAATGCAATAAAATTATGTACTTAAGCTTTTTTTTCAAATCAAAACAAACAAGGTAAACAAAATTTCGCCACATTTTTATCTTTCTTTTCTAAAATTCTTCACATTTGCAAAAATGAAAATACACTGTTGCGTTTGAAATGAGGATGAGTTCTCTAACTGTAAACTTTCACATGTACAAATTGCATCATCGGAAAAATTTGTGGTTATGTTTCTCATCAAGAAATAGATGAAACTATCAAGTGTTTTAATATACACTAAGAAACATAGATACAAAATTGGCATGTCATTGTAACTATTTCTGAAACATAGATGATAGAACTAAGAGAGATAGAGAGGGAAAGTAGGAAATAATGTTTAAATTTAGATATCCTCTAAAGTTAAACCAGGACAAGCTATACTACAGAATGCAATTCCAAACTACGTCATTATAACGGTAATTAGCAATATAATAGAAAAAAGCATGTCATGTTTTGGGCTATACTGAAAAATCAAGAAACTTCAGTGACAACACAAGGGATATAAGCTAACTTCAGTTACTAGACCAACATTTTCAGAAAGTCAGCAGCACTTTCATCAGAAGCATCAATAGATATTTACTCGAATCAAATCAGTATCATCATTTGATGTAAAGAAAGTTCATAATAATAATCTACATTCCAACACATGGTTAAGAACTGAAACAAAAGTAAAGTACTAATGATGGTTGGCATTCACATTTCACATGTTAAACAACGGTTCAAATCCCTACAAGGAGAGGCGTCGCATTTAGGAGAGTTCCTTATTTGTATCATCTGTACAAGCGCTTATCATGATAAGCGCTTCTATATAAGCTCGCATAAGCTATTTATATTTGAAAACAAGAAATAAAGTTAAAATGTTTTGGTATATGGTATAAGTTGTTTTCATAAGCTATCTAGGAGAACTTGTGAAATTAAGTTGAAAAAAGCTGAAGAAAAATGTCATAAGTTGTTTTCATAAGTTCTCTCAAACAGTCTCACAAAACTTATGTCAGTAGATAAGCTCAAATAAGTCAATCCAAACAGGCCCCTAGTTGGATTTGTCTCCTCTCAAGTGAGTAGTTAGTATAGTTAGAAAATCATACGTTTAAATTTTAGTTTGATGGTTTATATACTTGCTCTAAAATGAACAATTCATTTTTAAAGAGTCACATCAATCCGTGATGAAGCACAAAGTCAGACACGGACAGCGGACACAACACAATCACGTCAATATTGATAAATAATTCAAGAAAATGATATAATTCAATGTAATCATATGTGCCAGTGTCGAACACGATACATATCCGACGTCCAGACACGCCAACTCCTAGGATCAATGTTTGATGGTATAGTGTTAGAATTTGGGTTTCATCTAACTCAACCTTACAAAAACGGTTTGTAAGGTGAAGACTGCCCAAGCTTTATAAACACTACATAAACCGTATCTCTAAGCAATGTGAAACTAAATCCACCCTTATACACCTAACACAATGAAGACAACCCAAATGCTACAATTACGCAGCTAGAAGAAGACCGCAATGAAGACGGAATTTCCAACACATAGTTCCAACACCAACATGATTTACAATGTTTCATTGCCCAAAAGAATGCAAATATTACAAAAAATATGAATTAATTAAAATTATTAATTTTAAATATAGCTGAGGAGAAGCTGAAGGAGTGTTTGCGGAAAAGCCGTGCCGTTCTTGCCATGCCTTGAATCTAAGTTACACTGACTGTGTAAGAAGACGGGATTTAT
>Ga0228711_1007347_pt1 | contig 16014 bp, 15 predicted proteins | sample MedpolnodulmetaG_2_FD_177996 | JGI IMG/M metagenome (GOLD analysis project Ga0228711, IMG submission 177996) | Root nodule microbial communities from Medicago polymorpha collected in Santa Monica, California, United States - brown nodules | ecosystem: Host-associated > Plants > Roots > Nodule...
ATGTTTCTATTGAATTTTTTCCTTGGCATTTTGAGGTAAAGGACATGAGCACGGGAGCAACTTTGCTGCGCGGGCTGAATGATGGCAATGTCTATAAGCTTCCTTCCTCCCAGTCACCTCAGTCATTCCACACACAGTCAACCACTCCTCTTCATCTTTGGCACACTCGTCTTGGTCATCCAGGATCTCGTAGCCTTCTACATAGTCTCAAGTCCAGTCAGATTAATTTTCATGGACAATCGTCTGCATGTTCTCTTTGTTTAGCCAATAAGAGCCATAAGCTCCCATTTAGCAGTTCCTCTTTAGTTAGTTCTAGGCCTTTGCAATTTATTTTCTCTGATGTCTGGGGGCCTGCTCCTTTTGTTTCAATTGACAACTTTCGTTATTATGTTATCTTTGTTGATCATTTTTCGAGGTACATTTGGCTATACCCCATGAAACTTAAATCTGATGTGTCTGTTCTCTTTCCCATTTTCAAGAATTTAGTTGAAAATCAACTGTAAAATTCAAAATTTCTATTCTGATAACGGTGGTGAATTTCTCAAATTAAAACCTTTTTTCCAAAATCATGGCATTTCTCATCTCACCACACCTCCACATACTCCTGAACACAATGGAATTTCAGAACGCAAACATCGTCATCTATTAGAAACAGCTCGTTGCTTGATACATCAAGCATCATTACCCCCTTCCTTCTGGTCATTTGCATTACAAACTGCTGCTTATTTAATTAATAGGCTTCCTACTCAAAATCTCAAAATGCAATCACCTTTTTTCAAATTGTTTCATAAAAATCCTAATTTATTGAAGTTAAGAGTTTTTGGATGTCTTTGTTTTCCTTGGCTTAAGCCTTACACAACTAACAAACTTGAGTCGCGTTCTGAACCATGTGTTTTTCTTGGCTACTCTCAATCTCAGAGTGCATATATTTGTTTTAATCTTAAAACAAATAAGTTCCACAATTCTAGACATGTGCAATTTGTTGAGAGTATTTTTCCTTTATCCAACTCATCAAATCAAACTTCCTATCCACTCCCTCTTGGTTCCAGTCAATCCTCATCTTTAGGAACAAACAATTCTTCTTCTAATGTCCTGCCTAAATCTCCTCTAACATCTTACTTTCCATCAACACCTCCTACGCTTATCTCTGCTCATTTTCCAACCTTATCAACAAATCAAAACTCAACTCAATCAAACATGCCACCTGTACTTCCTATTTCTAATACTGGTCCAATTTCCACTCAACAAAATGTGTCTTCGGTTCCTTCTTATGTGCCATGTAATCTCCGTCCAAATAGTCCCACAACCACAACTGAATTGCCATCATCTCAACCTCCAGTACTTGAAGCTCCTGTGGATGTCCAACAACCCTCAAATGTAATAGTGACAAGAAGTAAACATGGAATTGTGAAACCAAAGAAACTGTTTACGTATACAGTATCCAAATATCCTATACCTTCATCAATTGAGCCTTCATGTGTCACACAAGCATTAAAACATGATGTTTGGAAACAGGCTATGAGTGATGAGTTTAATGCGCTCATGAAAAATGGAACATGGACTCTTGTGAACTATAATATTATTGGAAACAAGTGGGTATTCAGACTAAAAAGAAACACAGATGGCACTATTGCAAGACATAAAGCTCGCCTTGTTGCCAAAGGTTTCCACCAACGTCCTGGCATTGATTTCAAGGATACTTTTAGTCCAGTTATCAAACCTCAGACCATTAAGCTAATCTTGTGTCTTGCTCTCACAAATGGATGGACTCTTTGTCAAATGGATGTTAACAATGCTTTTCTTCATGGTTCTTTAAATGAAGATGTATATATGGTGCAACCGGCTGGTTTTGTTCATCTAACACTACCTAATCATATTTGCAAGCTTCACAAGGCTCTTTATGGACTCAAACAGGCTCCACGTGCTTGGTTTCATGCATTAAAAGATTTTCTACTTCAATATGGTTTTACCAACTCAAAGAGCGACAACTCCCTGTTCATATATAAAAATGGTCCAACAGTTGCTTATTTCTTAGTGTATGTAGATGATCTTTTGTTAACAGGAAATTGTGCAATTTTTCTTAACAAGTTCAAAGAATCTTTGGCCAAAGCATTTTCTCTTAAAGATCTTGGCTTTCCCAACCACTTTCTTGGAGTTGAAATCCTACCGACGTCACAAGGACTATTTCTCACTCAACATCATTATATCCGTCAAATGCTTGATCGTGCCAATATGACAGATGCAAAGACAGTCTCCACACCAATGTCCACTTCATTTTCCTCTACTACTCAACCAGACTCTACAACTTGTGATGCCTCCCTCTATCGCAGCTTGGTCGGATCACTTCACTATCTTGCACTAACAAGGCCTGATGTTGCATTTCCTGTCAACAAACTATCACAAAATATGCAAAATCCTACAGATCTTCATATGCAAGCCTTGAAACGTGTTCTCCGGTATTTGAAGTTCACCATTGATCATGGTTTACATCTCACTAAATCACTCTCTACTGCTCTCACAGCATTTTGTGATGCGGATTGGGGTGGAGACAACTCTGACCGCAAATCTACTGGTGCATATATCATCTACATTGGCTCAAATGCCATTTCATGGTCATGCAAAAAGCAATCCACTGTCGCACGATCATCAACTGAAGCAGAGTACAGAACTATTGCGTTTACAACAGCTGAATTGTTGTGGCTTCAACAACTTCTAAATGAACTAGGAGTTCCTTCAACTATTCCGCACGTTCTTTCTGACAACATTGGTGCAACATATCTCTGTTCCAATCCCGTTTATCACTCCAGAATGAAGCATTTAGCTATAGATTATCATTTTGTCCGTGACTTGGTCTCTCAAAACAAGCTCAAAGTCTCTCACGTTCCTTCCAGCCATCAATTGGCTGATCTTCTCACAAAGCCGCTATCGGTTTCGCGTCACAATTTTCTCAAGTCCAAGATTGGAGTCGTTGAATCCGCCTCCATCTTGCGGGGGCGTGTTGGAGTACTAATCTCCTAGTCAGTTACACTAGAGAATAATTCTCCTAATTAGTTTTCTATGATGTAACAAACTCTAGTTTTATTCTCAACAAATGTATCTATTTATACTGTTGTATTCTGATTCAGAAAATCAATGAACTGAAACATTTTCATTCATTAGCCTTTCTCTCTATAGTTTTTACGTGTGAGACTTTGTGATACATGTGTGAGAGACAAAGGGTGACCCATTGTTTAACATTCTTTAATTAATCTACACTCAATGCTTTTTGGACTTCAATTATTGATCATATGGTTTTATATTTGCTTAATAAATCTTGAACACATCATTAATTGGGTATAGGTTTAATTGAAGAATTATTATACTTATCCTACAAAATGTATCTTTTATCAACATCACAACACAAAATAATTCTGTCAATCTCATTGTCAATTCAAACATACATTAAGATTTATCACTAATGTCAATATTTTTTGCATACTAGGTCACTAGTGTCAATAAAATATTTTTATTATTTCACTCACTTTTTGATGAAATTTATGTGGGTCTCTAATCATATAAAAAACACTACTTACATAAATTATGGAGAAAATTTAGTTTATTTTTTTTTAAAATAATAGAGAATACTAGAAAAATTGTGTTTTCTTATATATTTTTTATTATAAATAAAAAGGTAAAGAATGACATATACCTTTGTTCCATTCCATTTTTTTTTTGAGGTTCTTCACAAATTGCATGAATTTTTACTCTTGTCATTAGCAGTGTATTCATGGAGAGAAATACTTGTCATATGGACATCAACACAAGTAATCAAAAGTAAAATGTGAGATTTAATTAATCTTATGAAGTGCTTTGCTGCTTCTTAATTGTTTTTTTTAGCATATATAGCTTTTGAGTGGTTCCGCAGCTACATTAGACACCTTATTCATTCATATATAGATGATGAATCATGCATATTCAAAGTCTTTGAAGTCAAATTTCATTCCACCTTTTCTTTATAACACAGATTTCATTCCACCACTCATTCACAGCTCCTCTTTTGCTTTTATAAAGTGAACGTGGGCCATAGTACCCATATGTTCTTAAAGTGTACCTTTGATCTTCTTGTTTACAGATATAGTATCCAAGAATATATGCCGCTAAAATTTCTATCAAATCTAACATTTGGTACCTACCATGATTTTCATGAGCGTAAATTGTAAAATTTTCTCTTTGTTAAGAACATAAGTTGTAAAACTTATATATACAGACCGACACATGAATGCGCTAACGTTTGAATTTTTTTTTTAAGAAATGACGTTTGAAAATTATGAACGCTATTTTTTATGAAATTTTAATTTTGATTAAAAGTAAAAATATAAATGTTTTTTTCTTTCAAATTATAATAGATCAAACTAACCATAATTATATTTTTTTTTTTGAAGATAAAATGAAGTTTAGTCAAAACGCAAAGAATCCTATCAAGCACAAAGAATGCTTGACTATGATACTTAAATAGGAACATACAAAGGAAAAGTGTGCAGCATATATGCGGAACACCGAAACAAACATCCATGCATCAAATACAAACTTCTACAAATAAACAAAAAACACCCTTCACTGAGGGCCGCCGAAACCAATAAAAACTAAACACCATGACCAAAAAGTCATCTCCAAAAACCAAAGTCTAAACGCCTAGCAGACACAAGTCTTGTGCCAAACCGTTGCAAACCCATCCAAAATAACCATCAATCCTACCAAAAACCCGTGTAACCGCACTTTGCTTCTCTTCTGCAGTTGAGCGCAGTTAAGCACAGGTAAAATCACCACCTAAATATTTGAAAACCCATTAACGACAAACTCATAGAAGAAAACTCACAAAAAAAAAAATAACCTCCACCAAAAACCACCACTAACCACCACAAAAACCAGCAGCAGCACCACTGCACAAAACTACCATTCACCGCCACAAAACCACCTTTAATCCTCACCAAAAATCAGCACCAGCTACCACGAGCATCACCACGAAAATCAACACCAGCCACCACGAGCATCACCACCATGAGCAACATTAACCATAATTATATATTTCAATGAAACCAAAAATATAATAAAAAATATAATCTAAATTCAATTTTTTTAATGACACCAACAACAATCTTTATTCCTTCAAAAAACATCTTTATTATAGAAAAAGTTGTTGTTTAAGAATATAATTGGAATAATGAAAAAGTAAATATTGATACACTCATATAGTTTGTTACACTTTTTAAATGATAAAGAAAAAAATTGAACATTTATGTTTGTTACACTTTTATTTTAATATTTACATCTATTCTTATTTATTTGTTACATGTGTTATTTGTATTGAAAATTGAGAGCATTTTTGGAAACAAAAAATCAGCTCAAAAGAGCTGAAAGGGATTGTTTTCTTTATATATAGTATATATAGCAAAAATTAAAATAACTTTATCCAATTTTTTTTTACAAAAACAAAACGATGTTTATTCATTCAGATCGATAAAGTACATCACATACAAACATCACTCATAACGTACAGGGTGAATCTGCAAACAAACTCACAACATCCAAGTTAATAGCATATACAACAGCAAAATACTTACAAATAATATGTTAAAATCTAAGTCATCAAAATACCCATATTTCCAAATATACAATAAGTTGGAGTTTCTCTCACTAGAAAACTAGGGTCAACTCAATTTGTCTTAACTTTATCCAATTTCTTTATATGCCTTTTTTTAGGCTAAACTATTCGTTTAATAGATATTTTTTATTTGGAGTCACACACATTAAATAAAAAATTAATACATGTCTATTAAATTAAACTGTAACTCATTGAAACAATCGACACATTCATAATTTTACCAATAACTAATAGAGAACCTGTATATAAAAAAATGTTTAGAGAACGTGCCTTGCTTTAAACATTTTTAGTTACATACATGCTCTCTATTTGACCGATAAAACACTAGTATTTTATTTTTTTACTTGAGAAAAATATGCAAACAAGAAAAAAAAATTACAACCAACTTGTAGACAAAAAAATTGATATACAAGGGAGAAAATTGATGCAGAAAGCTAAAGCCACCCACCACCAAGGGATTGAGGGTAGACACGTGTTCAAAGCTCATTGGTTTCTTCCGCCAAAATGCCTATGTGTGGGAGGAGATTGTCTCCAGTTTTTACTCCCATTAGATAGGTGAGAGAATGTGTTTGTAATAATAAAAAGGGAAAAAGAGTATAATTAAAGGTGGATTGTTAGGTACCGGAGAAAACAGGAAGGATCTCTATCGGAGAGGATCCACTCCCCGTACACCACCTTCAACTTCCTCTTATATATTGTTTAGCCACAAATACACATGGTACGTCCTTTAAAGTTGCATTGTTATAACACAAGTTTCTTATTGTTTAAGGCTCTCTTGAAGGAAAGGTGGACACAATCCAAAGGTTAGTCCCTCAACTTGAATGATGGTATTTCCTTTCTCATAGTACAAAATTTCTCTAAAAATGAAAAGACTTCAAATGTATTGGAGGAAAATTTTGGAAGGTATAGAAAAATTCTTCAACTCTTTTCAATATTATTATAATACACTCAAAAGTAAAAATATATATTAATCATAATTACTTACTAAACATAGAAGAATTCTATATCTTTTTATTAACCAAAAGTCACACTAGTCACTCATATAACAACACTTTTGGAGTTGTGTTCTATAAAATATAATGTCATAGACTCATAGCTGTACTATTTTCTGCATTTTGTTGTATAGAGACAGAGAACCAAAGGAAACTGGGAGAGTGCTATTTTCATCTATAGTATATATATAGAGGACAAAATTGAAATGAAAAAGATAACAAATCAATGCATAGTAAAAAAAACAGGGGTGTAGAAAGCGACTCACATATATAATCTGTATTACATGGATAATTAACTCACTATAAATAAGTCTACAACACTACCACTCAAACTGTGAGAGCTTAGTATAAAATTGAATTGGCAAAATTAAATGTTGCTATATAAAATCTCAAGAATTAACAATTGAGCACACACTGAAGAAAGTTTAGCAGTGATTATTTTTGCAAACAACAGAAAACAAGTCACTAGACTGATACATGATGATGATTGTAAATTGTTTGTGCCATTAAGGATTAGCCGATTAGCCTCGCACCATTAAGGATTAGCCGATTAGCCTCGAACGCAAAGCATATGGATACACCCTACAATGGGAAATAAAAAGAAAGAACAATGTATGTCAATGAAACTAACACAAATATTGAAGAACATGTAATATTATAAATAAACAGAAGGGGGGGAAAAACTCAATGTGTTAGTTCTAAATTACCAGGTGATTGCGACAAATGATCAACTTGAGCATTCAACCAAATTTTGAGAATAAACACAATCATCCTGAGTTCTGGTTAAACAGGAAAAGGTAACAGCAACGTGAGAATGCAAGACATAACATTTGGATCATGATTGGAGATGATTGATTTTGTATACATTACCTTTTTAGCTGCAATTTTTCCTAATGTAGAGTTAATGCCACCATTCCATTCAGATTCATATCCTGGTCCTACGCGTATTTCTGTGAGTTTTGATGTGTTCAATACTCCATGTGAGAAAATTTCCATCATGGGACAATCTATTACAAATAATGTCCACAATAGTGGAAATTTGAAGCCATATCTTCCCTTGCAAAAACTTCTTAGCTTTGGTAACTTATTCAATCGCAGGTACCGCAATTTCATAAAACATAGCACAGAAGCATCATTCTCATCATCACTTGCAACAATTTCTTCTATCTTTTCACAACCATCTACGCATAATTTCCAAAGTTTTGGTAAATTAGCAACTGTTGATGATTTCAGAATATATTCCAGTCCACCGCAAAATGCTACTTCCAACTGCTCTAAATTCTCAAACAACACCGAGGATGGAACTATGTTCTTCAGCTTAGAACATCTATATACACCCAAAGTTTCAATATTTTGAATGAATATTTGCACCTCAGGTTTCTCTTCACATATAAACTCGAGGTTGGCTAACTTAACGAGATCTAAACTTCTCAACTTCATAGTTGTTTCAGAATGTCCAGCGCATTCGCTTCCACTCGAGAAAATACATGTGAAGGAACTACATGTCACCTTAAGCTTAATGAGATTGATAAATCTTTGGAGGAAATCTGATGGAAATTTGACAGACTCATCATGAAAACAACGCAGGCGAAGAGCTGTTACTCTGTAGATAAGCTCGTCATTGCATAACATGGTGGCATCGTTGCTGTTCAGAATAAGCTCCCTTGTCTTGGGGACAAACTATGAAACACAAGTAATCAGATTCAAGCTAATAGATATGTAAAGAAAAGAATAATCATATAAACTTAATGAAAACATGGAATGAAACTAACACTCTCATTTTGTTTACTTTTTCAAAGAGAAAATAATAAGCAGCACGACACATATCTATTAAAAATGACATTTGTCGGCAGAGTATTGAGATGTAGAATGCACCTGTTCAATTGAGAGAAGGGGTGGTGTCTCATCGGGGACCTTTTCTTGGCAATTTGGAGACCTTGGCTTGAACAGTGAGAGCTTGTCACAATGAAGAACATCCACATGTCTTAAAACAGGACAATCCAGGGTATGTAATCCACGGTAGAAGCTTTGAAGTTGTGTCAAATGTCGAAAACTCAGAGATGTTAATTCTGGGAAAATAAGTATTAGATCTTTGTCAAGCAATTCATCCGGTGCTGCAAACATCTTTATGCCACATTCTTCAATATAAATTTTTTGGAGATGCTGAAGCTTTTTAGCCATAGAGAGGGGAAGTACATGATTAAGGATTTCGCACTTAGTAACTCTCAATAGGCAAATGTTTTGAAACTTGAAGCTTTCATTAGGATTCCCACTCCATATGTGCTTCAACTTTGGTAATTTCTCCAAAGTGAGAGTTTTCAAATGCATATCCAACATTGTATGCATACCACCATCTGCTTTTAGACCTTGTGTTTCAAAGACAACTTCCAGAGCAAGACAATCAGTTACGGTCACTGTCTCCAGCTTCTGCAATTTATCCAGAACATAAGATGGAAATACATTTGATAATTTACTGCAGGATTCAATTTTCAATTGCTTCAGTTTGCAGAAGGATTTTGGGGCTAGTTGATTGTGCCATACTGAGTTCAAGAGTTCCATGTGGGATATTTCAAATGTCTCCAAGTTTGGAAATATAACCTACAATGAGTAGTATGCTTAGATCTTTAACAGTTGATTGCACAAGCGGCAGAACAAAAGGAAAATAAAAAATAGTAAATAGTTAAAGTGTTGGAGACACTACTCACCTGATCATTAGACACAGAACTACTGGACTTTCCATCAGAGAAGAATATCTCCAGCATTTGGCAATTACTGATCTTAAGATGCGTCAGGTTTTCAAGTCCTTTTGCAACCGAGGATGAGAATGCGTACGCTACCTTACCACATTCGTCAATTGTCAAACTCTTCACGTTTTGAATACAAGAGTGATGCAAAGGTTTGTCATCCCATAGTTTCTCAGAATTGATCTTAGACAGCTTCAATAGTTCAAGGCGGGGCATCACAACCTATTAACAAAAAGATTCTCATGAAGATCGTATTTTTAGTATTAATTTATGTCGTGAAAAATACCAACAATAATTGAGATGACAGGATAGTTCATTATGAATATCTAATCTAATGAGGTACATAATGAAATTTAAAGGTATGGGATTTGATGAAACAAAAATATCATACTGTTTATTGAAAAGAAGATAAGTTTCAATTACATTGTTTAAAAAAATAGAGATGGTAAGAGCTATAGTATTATTTATTAGAGTGACTCCACCCCCTTCCCCCAAATGAGAAAATATAGGTATTGGAGGAATCATTTGATAGTTCCTATCAACTCTATTTATCTTTTTATTTGATCGAAAAATGTCAGTTCAAGTCATTACCTTTTGTCAATCCAAACGTAGCACATATGAGTTTCAGAAGCTTCAGTCAGAAATTAATATATGAAATGAAATTTGTGAACACATTCAAATTTATGGAATAGGATTATGAAAAAGTATGTAAACATCTAAAAAAATTAATTCTAGCTATGTTGAAACGCCAGCCCAGAGTCACATAATTCGCAATTCTCGTTGGTACGCGGTACAGGTTCGCGGTACGCGACATGTGAAGAATTCGGTACGTATAGGGGTATAGAGCTTCGGTACGCGATACCAATGTTAAAAATGATCCACACATCCAAAAGAAAGAAAAGAACATCAAAACATCAAAGTTGTCAGACAGCTTATAGCATAAATGCACAAAGTTGTTGAATGAGAGAAAAGACTAAGCCCCACATCGGAAGATTTGAGAGAACTATATATGAAAGCTGCTATAAAACCAAGCAAATAGATTGAGATGTATGGATTTGAGGACACGCAGCTTGTGTAGCAGCTAGCGGTGTCTTTATCCAATTCACCATTTATTTATTATTGTTCAAACATTTTTTTCCAACCATTCACCGTTATTCCTTCCTTGGAACGTGTGGTTCGGCAGTTTTTACGAATTCCACATGAATTCATGCGTACCCAATACGCTGAAAGTACCCGAATTCGGTACTCACAAATTGGTACGCAGTTCTCTCCATTTTCCACGAATTATGTTACTATGAGCCAGCCTAAAGCACTCTATGTGGCTTAAGAAGACAAATTGAGAAGTAGAAACGTTAAAGGATGTTTTAACCTTTTTATAAATCAGTGCCTCCGAAGTGAACTTACTCGTTGGCGCACATAAATTCTTGAGATTAGGCAAAGATTGAAGTTCAAGAGAGCGTAACTCGGGGAATATAATTTCTTCATTTGCCTTAGATGTTTCCACAACGAAGATGTCAGTAATCGTTTGACAATGAGAAACTTTTATTTCACGAAGTTGAGGAAGGTCTCTTAAAAGGGAACACCATAATAGATTCTTCAACTTCTCACAACCTTTGACTTCAAAAGATCTTAGTTTGGTAAAAGATGATTTAGGAATTGGTCCATGACATATTTTATCTAGATTAGGCAGGTTTTGAAGAGTAAAAGTCTCTAACTTGGGTAAAGCAGGATCGGGACTACGCCTCCCCTCCGAATTAATGATGTACAGAAGTTCAGTACAGTCTTGAATGTTCAAATGCTCTAATTGCGGAAAGCCTTTCCCATTCAGTTCATAAAGGACATTTTTAACACCATGTATTTTGGAAAGACACATGTCCTCAGCTGAATTCAACAAGGAATCAATCCCACGATCAAAACGAAAGCTTGAACTCATATTGTCCTCGAGCTTAAGCATTTTGGAAGGTTTAGAAGCATTTCCAGACCAGTCCAATAACCATTTCCACTTATCGCCGACAAATATGTTGTATCTTTCAAGCTTTTGAAAGCCCAGTAAGTCCCTTGGCCAAACTGAAGCATCTTGAATGCTTATGTCCAAAGTGGTTAGATGAGACAAATTCCTTAGCTCTTCTAGACTTGCCTTGTTGCTTCTCGTGACATCCCATTCGATAAAGCAATTCCCCATGTACAACTCTTCCAGGCGCGTTAAACTTGAAATAAGATTTGCAGGAATGAAACTCAATGCAGAACAGTTGGTTAAATTCAGCATCCGAAGATTAGTTAGTTTTCCTAATTCTTTCGGGAGCTTTTTAATATCAGATCTTTCAAGGCTGAGAATCTCTAAACTTTCCAGCTCTGCAACCATTGATATGTCTTCTAACACACACCCAGAAAGATCCAATGTTTTGAGTTCTGTCAAGGATCCAAGAGATGATGGTGGAGAAGGGGTAAACATCATTCCGTATAAACTAATGACCTTCAGCTTTATCATCTCAGAGAAGAAATCATCAGTAACTTTCAAATAATCACCTATATTCTGAAGCTGCAGTAGCTCCAAATCTGGGCACTCCAGCTTTTCCGGAAGCTTGTAAATATAAGACCAACGCAAGATAATCTGAACGAGTTTTTTAGGCTCATCCATCTTTGGCCATTCCTTCATTTCAGTGTACCGTTTCACCGCATAGGTTGGTCGAGTCCTAGATGCAATTGATTTACCCACATCTCTTGTAAGATCATGAATTCTAACCCGTTCGATTTCGGACTCAAGTAACAACGAGGAGGCCTTGAGATCGTTTATTAATGTGTAGAATCTGACTCTTGCCTCCGCCAATGAGTGACAGTCTGCAAATAAGCCTAACCCCCAGTAACATATAAACAGTGGTCCAGTGTTCATGTAATCTAGTCCAAAGGAACTAATGAATAAGAATAACAACTTCTGTTCCTCACTCTCTAACCAATTGTAACTCAGCTCCACAGTTGAGTAAACTTTCTCATGCAACCCTTGTGCATCAAATTTCTTCAATTGATTTAAGGCATCCTTCCAGACAGATTCTACATATTGATTGTTAGGTTTAACTTTTTTCATCAAACCCTTTGCCAGATTATCGATCAAAAGGGGCAACCCAGCACAGCATTTGGCGACTTCTACTGCAATTGGTTTTATATTGGATTCTTGAACAACATCACCTGCCATTTTCTCAAACAATTTCCAACTATCCTCCTCCAATAAAGCTTCAAGTCTGAATTCTTTATCAAGGTAGAAGTCACAGGTGTTCAACACGTTAAGATCTCTGGATATCACCACCAACTTGCATCCTTTGTGATCATCACCATAAGGAATCCCCACATCTGTCAAATTAAATTTACTCCAAATGCCATCCAGAATAACAAGAATATGATCCTTCGCAGTTATCCGGTCACGTAATTCCCTTGCTCTTCCGACTCTGTTCTCTGCGGTAAATTTCATACGTAAGCAATCAGCAATTTGGGTTTGAATGTTGTCAACATTGGCAATTTGGGTTTGAATGTTGTCAACATTGGGAGAATCGGTTAAGGTAGCCATAACAACAGCATCAAGTGAGGGATTAAATGAGGGATTAGTCTCAGTTTCCCAAGCTACCTCTTCCATTAGTTTTGTCTTGCCCACTCCACCTGCACCATAAACACCAATAATGAAGAATTTAGGATTATTCAATGCCATCATAATCTCATTCAAAATTGTTGTTCTGGAGTCCAGGGCCACATAACATCTACTGGAGGGTGAAACTGTGACCCTACAAGGATCATCGTAATCAATTCGGTCAAAATTGTTATCTGCTAGGACTTTGGTAACTTTAGCTTTCATCTTTGTTGCACTCCTGCTAAGACTGTGTCTTATGATAACATTGTCTTTAGCTTTTGTATGAACTTTACTATCAATAAGTTCATTTGCCTCTGCAAGAATGTCGTTGACTCTGTTCAGCCAGTTCAAGACACTCGATTCAATTCCTTTTCCGTTTCTTCTAGACTCATCAATAGTGTGCTGCATGGCATCTTTTGATCCTTCCAGCGTTTGGACCACGGTTTTTAAATCTTCACAAATGACACGGTAATCCATAACGTAACCAACTTGACGCATTGCAGGATCAACCACAGCTCCAGCAACTTTACCAATAAGATCATTCATGGCCACACCTTTACTGCAATAATTTGCAATAATTAGTTGCAATAATTTGCTGATCAGTGTGTGTCTTCTTTTTTATTAGTGTGTTATTTTATCTAGTGTATTTTTCTGTGTTTTCTATGCCACAAAGACAAACATGTGTCCTAATTTTTATTTTTATTAGTGATAAGTACATGAATCGTATTTTTATCTATCAAAGTAAAATATATTTCTTTTAATTTTTATATTTATCAATGAAAAGTGTTTGCCTGTTTTTTTATATATTAATCGCAATTATTTGTCCCTTGTTTTTTTTAGACTTATCAATGATAACTTGTCAAAAAAAAAAAGATTTATCAATGATAAATATTTCTTCCATGTTTTTTGTGTATCAATGGCTAATATGTTTAAAATATTTTTATATTTTTCAGTGATATATATTTGTTTCATATTTTTTTATATATATTATGAGCAATAATATAGGGGAGAGAGAGAGAGGAGAAAGGAAGGAGAGAGAGAGAGAGAGATGGGAATGTATCAACGAAGGTATGTTGGTAGAAAGCTAGCTTGTAACTTAAAGACTTATTTCGCATTTCATCACGAGCTTATTGATTATATACTAGATTATATCTTATTTTTAGTTTCGCATTTCATCACGAGCTTATTGATTATTTACTAGATTATATCTTATTTTTAGAATTAAATAGTGTTTGAGCTTATAGCTTATCATTTTTACCCTTATTATTTGTATCTAAAATATACTTTTACCAGTTTGTATTGTTATGTGTATAACTTTAATTGTTTCGTGTATAGGTTATAGTTTTTATTGGGCTGACTTCCCGGGCTATAATGATTTCGTTCGTGACACATGGATCTCGTTCAATTTCCAAGGTTCGGGTGGTTTTGTGTTGAGAAAGAAATTGAAGATGTTGAAATCAAATGTAAACGAGTGGCACCAACAACACTCTAAGAATTTGGATGGTAAGATATCTAGTGCTAAGAACCGCATGGCCCTTTTAGATTTAAAAGCTGAAGAAACGTTGCTCCATGAGGACGAGATGGAGGAGCTCCATTCTTTATCCGTTAATTTGCATTCATTGGTACGGGTTCAAAACAATATGAATTGGCAAAAGTTGAGAATAAGTTGGTTACAAGAAGGAGATGCAAATTCCAAAAAAATTCATGGTTTTATGTCCAATCGAAGGCGCCATAATGCCATTAATGTGGTGTCTGTCGATGGTGTTACTGTTGATGGAGTGCATGATATTCGAGCATCGGTCTTTAACCATTTCTTTTCTCATCTCAAATCGATTGGGGCGGCCATGCCTGGTATTGAGGGACTCCGGTTTCGCCAACTTTCTTATGCTGAAGCCGGAAATTTAACAAAGCCTTTTTCTTTAGAAGAAGTGATGCAAGCGGTCTGGGATTGTGATAGTTTCAAAAGTTCAGGACCAGATGGTATTAATTTTGGTTTCATTAAACAATTTTGGGAATTATTAAAGGAAGATTTTATGAGGTTCTTAACGGAGTTTCATAGAAACGGTAATGACTTTCGATCCCGAAGGTGTATAGTCCGTAGAGGTGTATTGACTTTCGACCTATTTCTCTAGTGGGTCGTCTGCACAAGGTGTAAGCGAAGGTTTTAGCTAATCGACTGCGTGGTATCGTTGGAAGTGTGGTGTTAGACACACAATCAGCCAATGAGGTTGTCGACGAAGCGAAACGTATGAACAAGGAACTTCTATTGTTTAAAGTTGATTTTGAAAAGGTCTATGATTCAGTGGATTTGAGGTATCTTGACACGGTGATGGTTAAGATGAATTTTCCAACTATCTGGAGGAAGTGGATAAATGAATGTGTTGGGACGGCAACCGCATTGGTCCTTGTGAATGGTTGTCAAGCAGAAGAATTTCCTATTGAGAGGGGTCTTCGTCAGGGGGATCCTTTGTCGCCATTTCTATTTTTGCTGGCTTCTGAGGGATTTAATGTGTTGATGAAAGCAGTTGTTGAGGCGCATCTTTTTCATGGTTATGGTGTTGGGAGTGACAATGAGGTTCGGTTAACACATCTTCAGTTCGCGGATGACACACTTATAATTGGCGAAAAAACTTGGCTGAATGTTCGTTCAATGCAAGCGGTATTACTTTTATTCGAGGAGATATCGGGGTTGAAGGTGAATTTTCACAAAAGTATGTTGACAGGTGTCAATGTTTCTGATTCGTGGTTATCAGAGGCTGCTTTAGTGCTGAATTGTCGGAAGGGAACCATTCCTTTTGTTTACTTGGGCTTGCCTATTGGTGGTGATTCGAGAAAATTGTCTTTTTGGAAACCTGTCTTGGAACAATAAATTTCTTTCTTTTGGTGGTCGACTGGTATTGTTGAAGTCTGGCTTGTCCTCTCTTCCGGTTAACTTTCTTTCCTTTTTCAAAGCCCCTGCAGGTATAATTTCTTCTATTGAATCTCTTTTTAAAAGATTTTTTTTTTTTTGGGGGGGTGGGG
>Ga0228711_1007349_pt1 | contig 16011 bp, 8 predicted proteins | sample MedpolnodulmetaG_2_FD_177996 | JGI IMG/M metagenome (GOLD analysis project Ga0228711, IMG submission 177996) | Root nodule microbial communities from Medicago polymorpha collected in Santa Monica, California, United States - brown nodules | ecosystem: Host-associated > Plants > Roots > Nodule...
TTGATTTAGTATTATCTGGATGACTATTTTAATAGAATTAATGGATGTTTTCTATCAGGATTCAGCAAATACTGTAAAACTTCTATCCGTTGCTGTTTCAATATTTGGACCACAAAAAACGGTCCAAGAAGTTTTTAATCAGAAAAGAGGGCACTGTAGTAGTCAGCTTTCATATGGTGGAGATGAAATATTGGAAGCTGAAGAATTTCTGCAAATCTTCAAGAATACTTTTGTCCCTTGGTGTCTGCAGCCAAATAGTTCCTCAACTAATGCTCGTTTAGATTTGTTGTTGACCTTGCTGGATGATAGGCATTTCTCAGAACAATGGTCTTTCATTGTCAATTATGTGATTAACCAAAGTAATTCTGGATGCCCGGCAGGTTTGATAAACTCTGACCAAGCAGCAATGTTTGCCATGCTCCTTGAAAAAGCAAGGGACGAGAGTATGAAGAGGAAGATGAGAGATGGCTCCAGTTATAGACCAGGCGCTAATGCTGAAGATTGGCATCATGAATGTCTGGAATCCTATGCTATTGCTGCTTCTCATTCTCTGCCTCCATATAGCACTTCTCATGTGCAGTTTATGTGGTATGTCAATACAGATTTTTCAGAGGCATCATGCAGAAAATGTCTTATACTATAAATTTACCCATTGAAACTGAATGTCAACAATGTAATATACTCATTTGTGTTGTTTCTGAATTTATGTTCGAATGTGTTCATTCATAAATAGGTCTTTAGTCCCCATGCCTTGCATGTGACAGTTTGAATATGGATAGTCATACAGCAAGAAAATAATAAAAAAAGTCAGCTACAAAGGAAAGCATCTGTTGGTAGTAACTTACACACACATATTGTTTGTTTTGTCCTAATACAGGTTTTTTTAATCTGTTAGAAAACCCTAACTTCTCACATTTGAGCTTGATGGGTTTGTAGTTTTTTGGGGTTTTTCTGCTGTCTCAATCTATGTTTGCGTGTCTGAAAGACATAGCATGTTCAAGTCTGAAACTGCTAATGGTTATTAAATAAAGGCATATTTTGCTGTTAAAGGAGAGCACTATGTGAAGTTGTATATATCGTGTACTTAATTTTGTGTTGAACCCAATCTAGAGATATATAAGATTAATTGGCTGGAGTGGTCCTAACTCTGATCTTAAACTTTTTATATGCAGCTCTCTTCTTGGTGGTTCAGAAGAAGGAAGATCTATTCCTTTTCTATCCATAGATGCATTGATCGTCATCTATGAGAAGATTCTCAGGAACTTGGTCAGATTTATACATGATTCATCTTTCTATTGGGCACAAGATGTAGCTTCTATGTTAAGCATTGATGCAAAAATATCTGCAGAACATGATAGTTCTCTTAACATTGTTGAGACGGCTAAGGTCTCCCTTGAGATACTTGATGGTAGTTTCTTTTGCCTGAAGACACTGGATGGGGTAGGTCGAATTGTATCAGGAATTTTAGCAGCAATCTTTGTCATTGAGTGGGAGTGTAATTCAAGTAAAGCTTTGGACTATTCACTTGATGACATAGCCAGACGATCATTGGGGGAATATGCACACGCTTTCCATAACAAGATAACTGTCCACTTTTTAAAAAGCTTATGCATAGAGAACTTTAGGGGGCTTTGGAAAGTCTTAATTGAGTCAGTCAAGTCTGCAATATTTGTTGAAGATAGTCGTGTTAATAACAGAATCACATCATTATGCTGTACATGGGTACTTGAAATTCTTGAGCGTGTCTGTGTAGATGAAAATGATGAACAGAATCTTCTACACAATCTGCTGAGAAAAGAGGACAGATGGCCTGTGTTTGTAGTACAAAAGTTCAGCTTAACAAAGGTATTCACACATGGCTATTTGTCTCTATTTAATAGAAAAATCTTGTTTTGTATTATGCACTTACGTTTACATGATAGAATAGGAAGTATGTTGTGTTGGTCTATATTGCTATGTAAATTGGGATATCAATGTCAATATTGGTAAGTGAGTGAGCTATGGTAGGCTTTACCAGCCAGACAATATGCGTTTTAAATTTTTAATGGTTTATTCAATATCAAATAGTATGTTACAGATGAAACTAGTCATGACTTGCTTATATGAAATATGTTGTTAAGACATGTAAGATGTAGTTGAAGATCCTGCTTAATAGATAAAGAAAACAAGGTACTACTTTTAATCTCCAGTTTTTACCATCTGCAGGCTTCAGGACACCAGAAATTTGTAGCTCTAATTGACAAGTTAATCCAAAAAATTGGAATCGATAGAGTTATTGCTGGCTGTGCAATGTCTAATTCGTCTATGCTTGAAAGAGGTCAAGAGATTGCATCATCTGCATGGCTAGCTGCTGAAATACTATGCACATGGAGATGGCCAGAAAACAGTGCTTTGTCTTCTTTCTTACCTTCACTGTGTGCATACGCCAAAAGAAGTGATTCTCCCCAGGAAAGCCTATTAGATGACATACTGAGCATCTTGCTCGATGGTTCTCTTATTTATGGAGCTGATAGCACGAAGAGTTCTGTGAGTATGTGGCCAGTTCCAGCTGATGAAATAGAAGGAATTGAAGAACCATTCTTAAGAGCGCTTGTTTCCTTTCTGTCTACTTTGTTTAGAGAGAACATATGGGGGACTACGAAGGCATCATATCTTATTGAGCTTCTTGCCAATAAACTATTTCTTGGTGAAGAAGTAAATACAAATTGTCTTAGGATTCTTCCTTTTCTCATTAGTGTACTTTTAGAACCATTTTATGGATATGTGGAGCCCAGTAAAGGTATTGAACCTTGTTCTTCAGTAGAAAGATTTGCGCAAAACACTATGATAGACTGGCTTGAGAGGGCTCTAAGGCTTCCACCTTTGGTCACATGGACAACAGGACAAGGTAAATACCTCCTCTTTCTTGTAAATGGAACACAACATGCTAATTCATTAGAGTCTTGCATTGACATTTTTTATCAGCAGGTATGGAAGGTTCAGATAAAATTGTGTTTTGTGTGTTCGCGTTTGCATTTATGGCTTGTGCTTATTTGCAACAGTGCAAATAGTTCATTTCATTTAAAAACATTTTGTAACATAATTTTTTATTCAAAAATTTCTTTTGCCATAAATTATGTATAATGGATGGTATTAATGAAATTGGTCATGACTCTTGTAGATATGGAAGGTTGGCTTCAATTGGTAATTGCCTGTTATCCTTTCAGCGCAATGGGTGGTCCACAAGCATTAAAGCCAGCTAGAATTATCAGCCCTGATGAGAGGAAACTTTTATATCAATTATTTCTGAAGCAGAAACTTGTTGCTGGAGGATCTGCAATGACCAACCAGCTTCCAGTAGTTCAGGTGCTGCTATCAAAACTTATGGTTGTTTCAGTAGGTTATTGCTGGAATGAATTTAGTGAAGAAGATTGGGACTTTCTGTTGTCTAACCTAAGGTGTTGGATTCAATCAGTAGTTGTTGTGATGGAGGATGTAACAGAAAATGTAAATGGTTTAGTTGACGATTCATCTGGTAGTTTGGATGTAATGTGTAAGAAAATTGAGAAAATTATTTCGATTTCAGATCCTCTTCCCATAAAGATTTCTGAAAATGCCCTTTTATCCTTTTCACTTTTCCTTAAGCATTGTAAACATCAACAAACTGAAGAGACAGATAATTTAACTACAATGAAAACAGAAAAGTTGGATTCTGCTAAAGATCGGATTGTTGAAGGTATACTGCGTTTATTATTTTGCACTGGCATATCCGAGGCTATTGCAAATGCATACTTCAAAGAAGCTGCATCAGTTATTGCGTTGTCACGGGTTCAACATGCATCTTTTTGGGAATTTGTAGCTTCTGCTGTCCTTAATTCCTCTCCACAGGCTAGAGATAGAGCAGTGAAATCAATTGCATTTTGGGGACTAAGCAAAGGGTCTATCAGCTCATTGTATGCTATACTTTTTACTTCCAAGCCAATTCCTTTGTTGCAGTTTGCTGCATATTATGTTCTTTCAAATGAGCCTGTTTTAAGCATGGCTGTTGTTGAAGATGGTGCATGCAACTCAGACATAAATGCTGCTAGTGACCAGGACTCCAGCCGTTTTGACACGTCAATAGAAGAAAAGGTCAGTTTGAAAGAGGAAATATCTTACATGGTCGAAAGGGCACCATATGAGGTTCTTGAAATGGACTTACATGCGCATCAACGAGTAAGTATACTTTATTTGGAAACATAGTTGAACTATATATTATTTGTGATAGATTATCTCTTTAACTTTGAGCTAGTTAGTAAGTCAATTAGTTCCTTTTCAAAAAAAAGTAAGTCAATTAGTTAGGAATGTGAGAGTGAGATGAGAGGCTATGAATAATAGGATGTTTTTGAAAGAGTATCTTTGGGTTTGTAAGGAAATGGCTCTGATACCGTTTTCATGAGAGACCGGATTCTGTTGCGTTCTAATTTCCTTTCAAAACCAAAGACACTCTAATCCTTCCTTAATTTAAAACTTTCTCATCTAACACCACAAACTAACTGACTAACAAACTCACTAGCTAATTAAGAGATTACCTACCAATATGTCAAACATTTTGATGTTTATTTACTGTATCTGTCCATTGGTGCACCAATGGTCTAAAAAATCTACTGCAGGCAAATCTCTTCCTGGCTTGGTCTTTGTTGATATCACATCTATGGTCGTTACCTTCATCATCATCTGACAGGGAGAGACTGATCCAGTACATTCAAGATTCTGCTACTCCAGTTATTTTAAATTGCCTTTTTCAGCATATTCCTGTAGAGATTTCCTTGAATCAGAGTCTGAAGAAGAAAGATTCAGAGCTTTCTGGTAGCTTATCAAAATCTGCAAGTGCTGCAACCCAAGCCACCAACATTGGTTCACTCTTGTTCTCTGTGGAATCTCTTTGGCCTATTGAGTCGGAGAAAATTTCATCACTTGCTGGAGCAATATATGGCTTGATGCTTCATGTTCTTCCTGCTTATGTCCGTGGCTGGTTTAATGATTTGCGCGATCGTAACATATCAACTGCCATTGAATCCTTTACCAGGACTTGCTGCAGCCCTCCTCTCATTGCAAATGAATTGTCCCAGGTATGGTGTAATTTCATGTCCACATAAAGTGCAGTTTTGTTTTTTTGTTAAACTGCCTGATTTTGTTAAGTTGCACAATATACTCTGTACATATTTAGTGAAGCGAAGAGGGAAATGAGAGAGAAAGCAGAGAAGTTAATGAAACATTTTAGTGCAATATTCAAGTCACGACTGTCATACTATGCTATATTGTAATAAAGTACACATCCTTGCATATTATAAACAACACCACATGATTGAAGTAGTTCCCTGAGTCTACTTCCATACTGTTTCTCATGTATATTTGCTAATCTGTTTGCTGTGCACATCTAGAATCCTATGATTTTACTGCCTCATTTGCATAATCTGTGCCATTGGCAAGGACCGAATGACTTGGATATCTGAAATTTGTTTGTATTGTTTCTTAAAGTTCAACAGACAACCTGATTTTGTGCTGTAAATTACTGACAATCATTGTCATATTTACAGAGAATATGTTTTTAATTGGAACAACAGGCAATTATTAAAAGGGACCTTTGAGACTTGGTTTTTGCTCAAGCAGTTAACATTATTTAATCCATGTAATGTAACTGTCCTCACCTTGTGAGGAAAAAGCTTAGATTTTTATAGCATGCAGTAAATTTAGTCACATTCCAGTTCTGATATGGATGTATATATCGTCTCCAATGCAGATTAAGAAAGCCAACTTTCGTGATGAGAATTTCACAGTTAGTGTAAGCAAATCAGCAAATGAGGTTGTTGCTACTTACACTAAGGATGAAACAGGAATGGATCTAGTCATTCGTCTCCCTGCATCTTATCCACTTAGGCCTGTAGATGTTGATTGCACTCGAAGCCTTGGAATTAGTGAGGTCAAGCAAAGGAAATGGTTAATGTCAATGATGCTATTTGTTCGTAATCAGGTAATTTTTTATGCTCAGTATTATATTTTGCCGATGGCTTCTGCTGCCTTCTTTTGTACAATGCTTCAGATATAAATTACTCTTTTCTGTATGTAGCTAATGATTAATTCACGTATAACAGTTATGAAAAAGCCTTTGCTGTTCTACATCGGTTGAGAAATGACATGAATAAGTATTTATAAGTGGGTGCTATCATCGCCTCACAAACCGGTTTTGTGAGGTTGTGTTACGCCCAACCACAATTTCTATGATGACTACATTTTTTTCGTTGCTACTGAATGCTATGCACTTACTTTGTGAAATACTTTAGAAAATACTAATGTCAGAATCAGTAAACTATTATATGAGGTTTGTAACAATTTCTTTTCTCTTGCAGAATGGTGCTTTAGCAGAAGCTATTGGAATTTGGAAGCGCAATTTTGATAAAGAATTTGAAGGTGTTGAGGAGTGTCCGATCTGTTACAGTGTTATCCACACCACAAACCACGGCCTTCCTCGCCTTGCTTGCAGGACGTGCAAACACAAATTTCATTCTGCTTGCCTTTATAAATGGTTTTCAACATCTCACAAATCATCTTGCCCCTTGTGTCAATCTCCGTTCTGAGATTACACCTGGAATGTTGAAATTTATCAATTTTGCTCACTGGAGTTATCTTCGACTGAAACTATTAGTGTGCAAGATGTGAATATGTTGATACATGAGAATCAATACAATGTCTGGCGATCAATGCATGATGAAGGCAATGCTAAAATACCAATGGCTCATGAAACTTAAATGATTTCATGCATTTTTTGGATATGCTTCACGTGAAGCAGACAGCTCTAACTCCTTGATTTTAAAATGGAAGCTGGGTAGCGGTTTTCCGATGTCTTTTTCACGTATCAAATTTCTTTTCTATATTTAGATCTCCATTGGTGGTTTGGAGCAGTTAGATATACAGAGTTTTGTTTGTACTTAGTAAAGGTCAGTTTTGACGATAGGAGGTTGTCTGAGCAAGAGTGTTTGTATATCTGCGTTTACATATTGACAATGTAACAATTAGAAAATTGCCCGTAAGAATAGTTATTATATGTCTTATGAGAAGTATCTATATTATCCATGACTACAGCGAATAGCACATACTCTTGATGAATATAAATGTTGACACGTTCAGCACATCATGGTTGCGGTTGAAATTTACACGACTCTTGCCAAATTTTGTTAGATTCAAGTGATTTTACTGCAACAAATGAATTTTATCGTATAACAAATCGTGTGTTGAAAGGAGTATTAGCATTTTCATGTACTAAAAGCGTAGCATGCATTGCCCCCACACATCTGAATTTTAGTAGACAATGTCCAGATAGGAGATTGCATATGGTTTAGGTGCATGAAGTGATGCTTATATTGTTCTTTAACTTATTACAATGTTTTCTTTTGTCCATGAAAATATGACAATAGGATTATATTGAGTGTATGTTTGATGTAGAAAGGTACTTGCTATGAACTATGTTTACTATTTTTGTGTAGTGTACTACACATAAGAACAAAAGTAAAAACCATTATCCATCTTCCTCTTCCTTTCTTCATGACACTACTCTAGGTATTCATTGCATTTCAAAGCTCCCTAATGATCTGCCACCTCTCGTCATGGAGAGAAATCACTCATTGTTGTTAAGTCTGACCTTAACATTTTTTCTTTACTAGTTGTGGGCACCACCAAAAACATGGCAAAGAGCCTTTCAAGGTCTAATCTAGAGTGGGAATAGCTTGCATTATAGGGATTTTTTTAGAAAAAAATACTTCAATAAATTTTTCATGGTTAATTCTACGATGTACAAGTGAGATAAATCTTGCATCATGCATAAACTAGTTTTCGTTATTTGATCAATAAATTTGACTATTAAATTAAATGAGATATGATATGATATGATTTATTGATCCAATGATGAAAAAGACACTTGCGTATGATACTAGACCATTTTATTTGTGCATATTAAACAATGTTATTTTTCATTGTATAGTTGTGATGCGGTGTAACAACTGAGCAATTAAAAATGCATTGATTTCGTATATTATTTTGAGGCTCATAGCAAAAAGTACATTATCTTGACAGAAAACATATACATTAATTTTGCTGTCTAATTTTGATGAAGAAAATAATTCCAATAAGCAAAAAAAAAAATATTAGATGAGTTGGATCCCCGGACACTTATTAGAATTACGACAGACTTCAAAACCCAAAGGTGCGTATAAATCCACACAAATCTCAAAGTACAAAGGTACTTATAAATCGTCAACAAAAAAACATTGTCACATTGGTTCGAACAATACTTTATATATATCATGCAATGTCTCTACCAACTGAATTAAAGTCACAGACAGATATAAGTTAACTTTACCAACAGAATAAGTATCCTTTGGCCAATAAGCAAAAAGTTCGAAAATGATATTAGAAAAAAAAAAATTAGAACGTGAAAAATTGATTCTTAACACTAACAGAGAATATCATAAGTTTTGACTTTATAATGCAAAATAGTTTATATTTAATCCTATTATAATATCATATGTTTTGACTTAAATAACATCCTCTCTTAAAACAAAAGAAATAGTAGCAAAGTCATTTTAGTGGAAAGTGGATAGCCAATTAACAAGGCACTGTTTGGCTATGAAATGATCGTGAGAAAGTGGAATGACAAAGAATCATGGACTTATGTCTATAACATCATAAAAAACATTGAGCATGCATGCCTAAATTTTCTTAAATTGGACCTGATACTATAAAACAAAAAGAAATGATATTTGTACAACTATTTTATGACAACTTTTGTATAATTTTTTCTCTCATACTCACATGATGTACTTATCCTTTCTTTTCCTTTTTCTCTCTCTATTGTTTTTGACCAATGAAAAGAAAGAAAAATAAGGTTGTCTCAAATCTTGTCAAAATATCATAACTCTAAAACTAGAGCCACAAATTCATGCAATGTGATGTGTAAGACACCACGTAATTCTTCATATTTTGGTGGGGTATTCCGTTAGGTATTAACTTTTGGTGCTGATGCAAAAATTCTTAGAATTTCATGTTATTTTAAGGAAAGATTATGATGTTTTTTTTTAACTTAATTTAAATTCTTAGAATACTGTTTTTTATGATTTCTTAGTGAAAAGAAAGTCTTATATTTTTAAACGAGAACAAAGTTAGACTGTTATGGTGCGTTTGTTTTAAAATATTGTATGTTTGTTATAAATTTATTAAATTTTATTCTTGAATATAAAATATTTTCGAGAATAGAAAAATATCTCATATAAAAGGGCGAGAATAAAATTTTCATAAAAATAAAAATAAATTCATGTGTAATTACCTGCTAATACATTCTTGAGAACATTATATACTTTTTTTTTTTAATAAAACGTTACGTGATATTAAATAAACATTTTTTCTTAAAAATATCTAGAAATATAATTTTCATCATTATATTTCAAGAAAGATATTTCTAATAATAAATGCAGTAAACTCTATCCTTTTAACTCAGTTGGTAAAAATAATGCATAATATATGCAATATTTAAGGTTTGAATCCCGAACATCAAATCCTAGACACCACTAAAAAAAATGCTGTAAACTCCCTTTAAAAAAAAGGAGATTTTGGGGGCACCTCTATTTTGGTGCATTATACATGGGTGTACCGTTATAATTAAATTTAGTATGGTTAGACTTAGGAGACAGACTTACTTATGCTTGTGGGGACTTTGAAATGCAATATTTTTCATAGCACTAAATTAATAAAGGAAAACCCATTACCAGTTATTGCCTACCAAATGTGATGACAAGAAAAGATAAATCCAACATGACAAATAAATTATGAACAAACGAGCATTAGTGAACATAATGTACCCCAATTAAGACTTTTCTAATATTTGAAGTTAAATTATGAACCCAATTAAGGGTTTTCTAATTGGTTCGTTCTTGTTTAGGCCGGTGTATCTGGTCGGAAATCAACCACGATCTTATGATCCCTTAAAGCTTCTTTAATCAAAATTATATTTAATTAATGTGAATCAAGAAGTGTGAAAGATATACTTTTATATTGAATCCATCATTAGATCTTTTAGTTAAATTTTATGTTCATTAGGATGAAAGTGATGCGTGGAAAGTTGAAACACAAGCACATATAAGACTATTTTCTAAAAGTTTAGTGCTAAAAATGTTTTGGTTTCATGTACCCATTTAATTGTAGAAAATAAGCTAAGTTTAGTGCTAAAAATGTTTTGGTTTCATGTACCCATTTAATTGTAGAAAATAAGCTAAGTTTTAAGTAAAACTTAGCAAGGTTTGTTTTGAATTATAAAATTGATTCAAGTCAAAACTTGTATTGAGTTTGTAATGATCATCTTTTTAGTTAGAACTCAACTTGATTCAAGTTCAAAAACAACTCATTTCAATTCGATAAATTAAATTAAATGAACAAAAGAAAGAACCCTGAAGAATCACATTTCTTCTTTCAACTTAAAGTTCAAATCTGGAAGAAAAAAAAACTAAGGACCATATAAATTGTACAAGATTCAATGATCAATTTTCTTTCATTAAAAATAAAATTCTTATTACTACTGGACGTCACGTACAAAGTAGATTTTTCAATGTCGGACTTCAATATTAAAATTGGATAGAGTTTTTTTAAATATGAGATTTTCAATAGTCAATTTTGAACAGTAATGTGACACATAAAATTACTTTATTTACTGTAAACTTTATGGTATTTTTTTTATCAAAATATATAAACTTTATGGTGTTCATAGACTATATATTAATTCAGCTTTCAAATACACAAGTTTAATCTCAAAGGAGGTTCATTGCTCAATATATTGCAACAAATACAATATCGCGTTTTTTTTGGGTACAAATATCACGTCTTAAGTTTGTAGCGGCATTTATTACGTTCGAAGTTGAGTTTGATTTTCCTATAAGTAATAGAGTAGTAGATTTAACAATGATTTGACCCAAGTGTTTGATGAGCTTCATTAAAAGACGAATTGATTTGAAAAACCTAAGTTCGATTCGTCGGTGGAAAAATTCTTGAAAAAAACTATTCGATTTCTAATGTAGAACAAACAACCTAACTCCACATTACCAAGATCCATTCACATTAAAACCGGAGGATTAATAAAAAATAAATAAAGTAGTAAACCTATTTATTATAGGAGAAGTTGTGGAATGAATGAATAATTGAACGTAAACATAATGAATTATGGTAAAAAATAACCTCCTCAATTTTGCGAAACTTCAAAAAAAAAAAACTGATTTTGCCAAATGTGGTGCACTTCTATGTGGACAGAAAGTTATGTCATGTCACATGAGATAATTGACCCTTTTTTTGTCAAAAATATGTGCGATTATAAAAATAAGCAAATAACCTCCCTCAAAATTAAAATTTATGTGCAAACACTACTAAAAAAACAAAAATTAGTGAGGGAAAACGTGAAATCCCTCTCTAATTCCGTCACTAAATTTTGCGACCAAGGAATTTGTGAGGAATTTCATTTTTTCCGTCACTAATTTCCCTCGCTAATTTTGCTTTTTCTAGTAGTGAAATTACAATCAGAAAACTTGGTTTATGTTAAAAAGTCAACTACTCATTGTAACATGACATAACATTCAATCCACATCGAAGTGCCACATATGTAGTTAACGACCACATCACAGGGTGTAACGGCAAAAATGAATGGAGGGAGAGATTTGACAGATGTTTGACAAAATTGAGGGAGGTTTTGACAAAAGTTGCAATTTCAACAAAGTGATAGACTATTTACACATCAAAATTTACATCCTTTTATATAATGTATGGCAATTGGCAATAATCTAAGAGTCAAATGCAACATAGAATATTGTTATCAACGGTGTAAAAGCCGTCCTATATTCTATGTTTCAAAAACAATATATATTATATCATCTATTTCAATAATGTTGTCCAAAGTAAAAAAAACATTGTATTGAATGTTTTACTTACTGGTTGTAGATATGTTTTTATATGTTAGATCATGAAAGTGGTTTGAGGATCATCACATTGTATTTTGATCAATCACATAATTGTAGTTGGATATTCCATTTTAATCCAAAATTTAAGACATTAGATTTATAGATCATCCTTTTTGAAGAAAGATTTATAATTCGTCTTACTTATATAATATTCAACGTCTATTTTTCAATCAAATGTGAGAGCCTTATTCATACTTGATATACCAACATTATCTTCCTCAAGTGTGAGTCCATCCCTTTTTATGGGTATGTTTCCGCTCGAACTGGAGCTATTTCATCCACATACACTTGGACCGTTGTTACTTACCCCATCAATGAGCCATGCTACTTGAACATCTTGGTCAGTAAGACTTTCGATACAAAGAGTTGGTCGGCCTATTGACTTTGATATTATTGTTGGACCACAAGGTGGTTTGGTCAATAAGACTTTTGATATAATGAGTCGGCAGAACCATCGACCCTGATATAATTGATGAGTCATGAGGTGGTTCAAGGATCATCACATTAAATTTTAAAAATCATAAAAATGTAATTCAACACCACGTCTTAATCCAAAATCTTATTATGAGACTCTCACTTATCAATTTTCCATTCCATATTAAACTCTTTGATATAGCAACATTATATTACCACTAGTCAATTATCCTTAAGAGATTGCCTAAAAAATAATATTCTGAAGAGATGTCACAGTTTGACCATTAAACACTAAAATATTGTTTTCTTAGTCAATCATTGATATATTGTGAAGAAAAACTTACACTTATCTCCTTTAATTTCTTTGAAAGCAAATGTTTGCTTAATTCGTCACCTAATCACTCATTTTTTAAAGGACCTAATCAATTATTGTTGAGTTGTTTGTATTTCCGAAACGTTATACTGATTTCTTTTTTAAAAAAATTATTTAGGTTATAGTGTATAGTATATGGAATCATCTAAATCTAAATTTCTTAATATATAAAAATATTTCTTCACATCTCTAAAAAAATCTGCACACCATTTATCATTTTTTCAAACTCAAAATCAAATTAATTTTTGCATATTTTTATTAACAAAATATTTTGAATGCTCTACATTCTTAAACAAGTAATTTATTTATTAAATTTGCATAAACACCAGTCACATAAAGATAATGGTGCAAAAATGTATGAAAAAATAGTGGTGGACCAATTAATTAATTCATATATATTTTAATTGTTATTTCCCTATCACTCATGTCATGTCACCTCCATAACAATATATAAGACCACCCCCTCCCACACATTTCTATCATATTCTCATATCCCCTAAAATTCTAGCAAATATATCAATTAATAAACCTAACTAATACAATATCTTTTGCCATTCCAAATCTTTGTAACTCAGACATGCCTATAGAGCAAGAGGATCACAACAAGAAATTAGTAACTGATTTATACAAAGCCTTAATCTCCAAAGACACAAACACAATGCAACATCTTTTTGCCTCAGATTTGGAATGGTGGTTCCATGGTCCACCATGTCATCGTCACTATTTGGTCCCTATCCTCACAGGCTCATCATCAATATCTCAAAAATCTTTAGTTCCTAATCTTATAATTGGGTTTGGATCAGTGATTGTTGCTGAAGGCTATGATGAAAAAAACATGGTATGGTGGGTTCATGCATGGTCTATTTCTAATGGAATTATCACTGAGGTTAGAGAATATGTTAACACTTCGGTTTATGTTACTAAGCTTGGTTTGCATTCAGAAGATGTTGTTGTCGGTTCCACTTGTAGGTGCATTTGGCAAAGTAAGCTTTGTGATGGTTCTGTTCCTGGACTCATTCTCACAATCTAGTAGAAGAAAATTACTATTCTCACTTCTCAAATATCACTTTTTTCTAACTGTCATTGTCCAACGGTAGCCAAGTGTCACACCGACTTAAAAAATGATTAACCGCTTTAAAAAATGTCGAACGATGATTAACTGCCGCAGGGGCAAGTAGAAATTTGAAAAGTGAGAAAGAAATTTCCCTAGTGAAAAATGTTTCCCTCAAAGTGGAGTACTACTTCCAAAACATCCAACCTATTCAGTATAGAACTTTTTAATTTGAAACTCTAATTTTTAGTTTTTAAGTACTATTGTCTCTTGATTAATAAAAAAAGTACTATTCTCTCTTCTACTTAGTCATTAATGAAATAATAAGTCCAATTGATCTTTAAAGTAAATCAAAATATGTCTTCTAATATTTATTTTATTCGTATCTAGGTTCGAACCCCAATCCTTACATATATTATGCATTGTCCTTACCAGCTGAACTAAACTCACGGAAACATAATATATATATATATATATATATATATATATATATATATATATTAACGACATTTGCATTTTTTAGAATTTCCGTTGTAAAACATGTCTGTAAATATGGTCATAAGTTCATAACGACGATGATATTAATATTATCTAACTGATTTAGAGTGTCTAATTAGGATTTCAGTGAAAAATTTATCTCTTCTTTTTGTTTTAAAAAAAATATATCATTGAACTTTCATAACATTAATTAACATCCTTGGCATTTTTTAGAATTCTCGTTGAAAACTTGACAAAAAATAATAATAATTCTCGTTGGAAAAAAATATCTATGTGGATATTAATAAGAAAAAGATCAATTTTTTAAATTTTAATTAATGAAAGAAAATGAAGAAATGAATGTCATTTTTATCTTGAAGGATGCAATTTTTGCTTATATATATGCTTGTTTTATTCTTTTGTTAATTATTTTTTAGCAAACGAGGCGCAGAAGAACCTGGGGCATCCTTAGTAGATTAAAACTAAAAGAAATTGTACAAGACTGGAGGGACATAAAACCATATATAGTCAGGGGCGGATCCAGACTTTAGTTACACGTAAAGCTAAAATTTCAAATAAATAATAATGCAAATTAAATGTTTTTTTTAATCAACAAATATTATTCTCGTCGAGATTGTGTAAGAAACACAAAAACTCGCAGATCATATAGTCTAAAATACAGTAGTGTGCTCTTAAAAAGGTGCTAAAAGCAAAAGAGCAAGCACCTGCCAACCCAATACTTAGCAATTTCATAAAAATAAACACTATGTAAGTAAAAAATGTTTACTGCTAAAGTGACAACAAAAGCAGCATCACACCAAAACTAAGGGGATGAGATTGAAAGTTGTGATAGAGGATGAGAAGATGGCAAAAGGCGCGAAGGACTCAGGGGAAAGGGAAAAAGAGAGTTATTTACTGAATTACTTCTTTTGTGTTTTTATCAATTATACAAAAAAAAAACATGTGGAGCTTTAGCTCCACATGGCACCAATGTGCATCCGCCCCTGTATATAGTGTAGCAAAAAACAATCAACCCCCAAAGGTGATTTGAAACAAAACAACCCAAAAATTATAATTCAAAGCATTCAGCCGCACACCAACAATAGACCCGCACACGTGTTCGAAACCAAATTGCAAAAAAAAAACGTATGATCCGATAAACAATGAAGTCGAATTTTTTATAATGGTGCTTGAACTCGTTCAACCGCCAACACGCTAACGAGTCCGTACACACACAATTTGCTCACAACATCAAACTTAAAGAGCCATTTTTGAAGAAATTATCCAATTCAGTCGCAATGAACCAAACCATATTTGAAGACGATGACAACCACGAGCCTATCCAACCCACCCAACAGCGACACACCGCAACCAAAAAAATTTGCAGATCTCAACAGATCTGGATGAATCAGAGATGAAAGGAAGCACACCCACAATTGACGGCACGGAGACGGACAAAGGTAGATGAGCCACCCCGCATAAACCCAGTAAGGGAGATGCGTCGTTAAACACCACAAACAGTTTATACGACCAGCAAACCACCAGAAACCAACGATGACCCATTGATAAGTGTCAAAAAGGAGTTAAATAGACTGTATATTTTAGGCACTTTGATTACTTGGTTTGCAAGTTATCCTGCGAAAAGCTCACAAATACTGAAGAATTACTCAATTATGCTTTTCACATCT
>Ga0228711_1007352_pt1 | contig 16008 bp, 6 predicted proteins | sample MedpolnodulmetaG_2_FD_177996 | JGI IMG/M metagenome (GOLD analysis project Ga0228711, IMG submission 177996) | Root nodule microbial communities from Medicago polymorpha collected in Santa Monica, California, United States - brown nodules | ecosystem: Host-associated > Plants > Roots > Nodule...
TAAGAAAGGAAAATATAGCTCAATACATGTACTTTTTTACTTTTATTTTATAAATAAGGTTTTTTTTTATTTGAATGGCATTTTGTAAATGAGGTTGTATATATCTTTGTTGATGTAATATAGGTGTGAATATGATGATATTTTATGTGAAATTTCGATTTGAATTTGAATCGTAGCATTTTTTTTGGCTATATGTGTTTTTTTTTCTTTCTGTGTATGTTGAACACCAGGTTAATAACAAAATAAATATTAATGACTCAACGGAAGATTAAGTTCCACAAGAGTATGTTGGTGAGAATTAATATTAATGACTCGTGGTTATATGAGGCGGTTATGATACTTAATTGTAAAATTGAGATGGTGTTCTTTTTGTACTTGGTCTTTCGATTGGTGGTGATACTAGACGGTTGTCTTTTTGGGATCCAGTTTTGCCTCGTATTAAATCTATATTGTCTAAATGGAAGAGTCGTAATTTATCGTTTGATGGTCGTTTAATTCTCTTGAAGTATGTCTTATCTTCTATGTCTGTCTATGCTCTTTCCTTCTTCAAATCTCCCTCATGTATCATCTCCTCTATTAAATCTATTTTTAATATAAAAAATTTGGGTGAGTGTGAGGATCATAGGAATAAGGAGTTTGGTAGTTTGAGGGTTAGGAGGATGAAGGATTTTATTATTGTTGCATTAGGCAAATGGTGTTGGAGGTTGTTAGTTGATAGAGATGAGTTGTGGTTTAAGGTGTTGGCATCTTGTATGGTGTGGCGGGAGGGCGACTGAATCAGGGGGCAGTGTCTGCTTGTCTTGGTGGAGGGAGGTGGGGGCACATTTGAGATGGTCGAGGAGTAGAGGGGGATAGTTGGTTTGAGGAGAATGTGAGAAGGAAGGTGGGTAATGATGTTCATACTCTTTTTTGGACTGATAGGTGGGTAGGGGAGGTTCCTTTGAGGGCGAGATTTAGTCGACTTTTCCTTTTGTCTGATTTTAAAGGGAAGATGGTGGCTGAGATGTTCTCCTTAGGTTGGGGGGTGAAGGGGGAGGAGCTTGAAAATGGCGGTGTCAGTTGTTTGTTTGGGAGGAAGAGATGGTAGAGGAGTGTAAGTCTATCTTACTTGATGTCTCTTTATAGGTTAATATTCCGGGTGAATGAAAATGGCTTCCAAATCAAGGAGATGGTTATACTATTCGTGGAGTCTATCAAATGCTCACAAGTCATGAACATCATACTTTTGATGCGGTTTTGGATAATGCTTAGCATAAACAGGTTCCTTTAAAGGCATCTATTTGTGATTGGCGTCTCCTACGCAATAGGTTGCCGACAAAGGATAATTTGGTTAGTCGCCACATTATTTCTCAAGAAAATCACTATTGTGTGAGTGGAGACGACCAAGTTGAATCAGCTCAACATTTGTTCCTTCACTGTGATTTATTCAGTACTCTTTGGTAGCTGGTTCGGTCTTGGATTGACTTTTACTCTGTCGAACCACAACATATTTTGGATCATTTTATTTAGTTTCCTCACGCCATAGGACGTTATCGTGCTCGTCGTAATTTCTTACGGTTACTATGGCTCGCTTTGGTATGGGTTTTGTGGACAGAAAGAAATAATAGACTTTTTAAATTTAAAGAAAGGTCAGTTATGCATTTGTTATAAGTATGTTAACTCTCCTTTTGGCTATCATATGTGGTGGCAAAGTCTTTTGCTTGTTTGGGCATTGGTTGATTTTGCCTTCTTCTTCTTTTTTGTAATGATGTAAACTTCTAGTGGTCTATGGTACACCTTGTGCTAGCTAGAGGGATGACTGATTTGGTGTTAATATATATCTCATTTTAGCTTGTTCAAAAAAAAAAAGCAAAATAAAAAAGTTATAATACATTTTTTTGTTAAAAAAACTCAGATACAATGATAGAAACTTGGTAATGAGTAACTTCGTTTAGAGTGGCACTTAAGTGACATTATGGTTGGTATCTCTGGTGCCCTTTGGTTTGATGTGCATGTGCTCTTTAGTTCTTGTTACGACGGCTATCTTTTCTTCATGGAAGTACCCTACCCTACACGAGGACCCTGGTGTGGTGAGAGTGGTACTTCGTTGGACTAGAAGTAATAAATTTATGGTACATGTTTTTAGTGTTATAAATGTACAACAATCGACCTCTAAAAAAAATGTACAGTAATGATACTTAGATATATATCAATTTTTCAACATTTATTATACACTTCATTTTTTTTCTTCTCTATATAATAGATTCTCATCACATCATTGACATATCATACATATATTGTATCAATCTCTCTTGTTTTTCCTCTCTTTCAAAGTGTATACACCTATTAAAATGTCTAACAAACATTTTTCATAAATGAATCTATGAGAGTGGACAAAGACTAGCATGGACCACGTACATAGTATATTTTCTTTTGGGTAATAACGATGAAGTCTATATGCTTTAAAATTACATAAATATAGCGCCAGACTTTTTAAATTAGTAAAGTTGTTTAATGATGAACAAGGCTTGGACCAAGCAGATTTTTTTCCTAAAAAAAAAAGGTTTGGACCAAGCAATGTTTTTCTGAACGATGGTAAGAAGAGAGAAAAGACTCAACTAATTTAACATCAGACAAAACTTATTTTGAGTCCATTTAATGTTGTTTTTTTTATCATAATGTGGTGATTAAAATATATCATGATTTAATTTAGGCAAAAACTCCACAATGTGTTTTGATTGAAAGTAGTTTTCTTTGTAAATTATGATAATTTTTTTTGACTAGTTTTAAATAATTAATATTATATTATAATAAAGAATGATCAGAGAGCTTAAGGGCCGATGTTTACCTAAGTTACTTTATCTATTAGGATATTTAGCTCGGAGAGTAAGAGACATTATGGATGTAGATTCTTACGGGTGTAGAGCAATACACTATAAGGAACATTTTTCTCAGGTGAGGACACTCTTGAAACACTATAGTCACTTAAATGCCTAGATGATATAAGTTCTATTTTGTATATGTTTGAATATGATATGTTGAGTGAATGTGTTTGTTCAATGGGGATTTGCATGTTGTCAATGTGATCACGATGATTTATTGACGTGCTTTGTTTTCATATGATTTATGAGTAAATATATGAAATGTCTGCTTATTTGTGAAATGATACCACATATGATTGTTAAAAATATATGTATGATGAAGCATATGTTGTTATGTTTACATATGCTGGATTTATATGTAAGTCGTTGCATATTTATAAGAAATATGCATTATGCATTCGCATATATTGAAGCCCATGCATATCATAATTATGTGGTGGCCTCGAATAGGAGCCACTGGGTGCGGTAGCCTCGAATAGGGACCCCACCTTATTCCCACATAAATTTTTGAGTCAGTGATAGCCTCGTATAGGGATCACGATGTTGCATCCATGATGGAAAACATTATTTTAGCAGGTGTTGACCTATGATCCTCTGTGGAGTGGATTATATTCTAGAATCATTTTCATGTAACAGCATCGGATAGGGGTCACAATGGCGGCCTCATATAAGAGTCACGCTCATGTAAAGTTTGTATTCTAATTTTGCATCATTGCATTTTGTATGCGAAATGTTTATCTTGATGACATTTACCATGATAGTATGATATGTCTGTTGTATTTTTGTAATTATGTTGATTTTAGATTGTGGCCCTCTACTTTAATCCGTGAATCGAGCTTTGCCCCATATCCAAATAGGAAGTTTGTTAAGCAGGAATGGCTGAAGCATTGGAGGAGTAGTAGTTTGATAGTCAAACTAAATGTCTTTGGTGGGTTGTGTACTCAATCATTCTAGTTAGGTTCAAAATTAGCTTAGAAGTATACTTGTAGAGTCCTATATATTTTGGTTTATCTACTTTGGAACCTGTAATGTTGTAAATGTCATTGCCATGAGAAATGAACACTCATATGTTTTGTGAAGTGTACGATTCGAAAACTCTTTTCTCGAAGTTGATTTATAAATGAACCTATATCGTTGTAAATGTCATTGCCATGAGAAATGAACATAAAACCGGATCTCGTTTCATGGCCAAGGTAGTGCAACTGCGCCACCTACTACCTGAACATCCCCACCTTCTGACGCGGAGGAGTAGATCTTGGAGCCAAGATTGAAGAATGCAAACCAAATAGATCCGACAAGTTGAAACAACAATCATTGTGGAGATGATATTACTTATTACATTAATGCTTGAACGATTGGGTTCACTTATTGAATTGGCCACAATTAATATGTACAAAAATCAAGTGTTTCAATTCTTCAATCACTTACTTACGAAGAGATAATTAAAGAATGGGAAATGCTAACCAGTGCCCTCAGGGCAATGGTTAAGGAAGCAAATATAGTAATATCACATTGGAACTTGCGCATTCAACTCCTCAAAAGTTTAAAAGTGGTATTTTCAACTTAAAACTTTCTTTTTTTTTGTTTCCTTAATCATTGCCCTAAGAGTACCGGTTAGCATTACCTTTAGGGTCCCTTTGATGGTCAGGATAGGGAGACAGGATATGATACATTAATCATATCCTGCTTAAATCTCATGTTTAATGCACTAAAGGGATATGATAAAATAAACCATTTTCCTATCGTATCCTGACTTTCCTTTGTAATTTCTATCCTGAGTATAGGCTGGGTTAGAAATTATCCTGATGGGATTAGAAGATCATTCCTTATTTATTGTCTTGATATTATGCCATTTTGAAAATATTGTCATTTTTAAAATAATGATAGCATGTATTTTCTATTATAATTAATAACATGTTATTTTTACAATATATAATTAATTATAAGAATAATTTTTCATTTAATGATAATGATATTCTGTTTGTTATCATGTGCGCATCAAACAAATGATATGATTAATGTTTATCACATCCTTATCATATCTTATCTCTGTCCAGCTTTATATCATATCCTACCTCTATCATATCATGACCATCAAACGGACCCTTAAAGAATTGATAATAAATTGCTCATATTTTCAATAATACGTTTATTGACATAACAAAGTCTAGAATACCAAATATTAGATGTTGAAAACATGTAAGAGGTAAACAAAAAAAAAACATGTAAGAAGAAACACTTTTATTCATTTGACATTCAATTTTTGCATCCCACCAGTGTCATAACTGTTATCTACAAAATATTATTTTTTGTAAGGGTATCGAATAAGCCACTATGATTTAAGTAAATCATATTAAAGAATAATATATGTTAGGGTTTAAACGGAGGTACAAATAAATTGAAAGCATTGGTCAACGGGAGAGGCCAAAGGCTCGACTATGAGGCAATGTCATTGACAATTAGGATAGTTTGCTTGGGATCAATAGCTAACATAATAATACTCCTTCCGTTTTAAAATACATATGAAAGTCAACTATTTCACACATGCCAACACACAACTTTAACCGTTAATATATTTACTTATTTAATGGTATTTACTTATTTAATGTTAGTTTTGTAACTTTATTAAAGTACCGATTTGAAATTTGGTTGGTTATTGTATTTTTAGTTATATAATGTTAGTTTTGACGTAGTTTAAATATAAACTTCTGTTGAAAGAAAGGATAAACTTCTTGAAAAATAACAAATACTACTCGAGTAATATTTAATTTTTAAAATCACTCGAGTTTAAGATCTAACTAATTTTTTTTGAACAAGCCAAAATAATATTAACATTATTACTGATGATTCATCTTATACAAGATGTGCAAAAAAGAATTATCCAAAAATAATACAAAGTCTAGTCAAGGTGCATGAAACAACGGACATCGAAATAAAGAACCAGAAGAAACAAGAACATTATAGTCTAACACTCATGCAAAATGAAGAGTGTCTCCGCCGATCATGATAATTAAAGACAAAAGTAATAACATTTGCCCTCGACCAATTAAAAACAAATTATTCAACATGCACAATGAAAGGGCATTTGTCACGATGAGATGGGGTCATAAAAAATGCTGAGCAACTGGTGAATGTGAGTAAAAATATGGTTTATTGAATACTTTCCCACATAAACGTCTCAACGGTGCATGTGAAGTCTTACTAATGACGGTGTAGTATATATAATAGGGGATCAAAAATAGTAGATAATAGGGACAAAAATTAGTTTATAAAGTTTATAAGTCTTTCTAAAGTACCTATTTTTTTATATTTTTATTTTTGCTGAAAAGGTTGATGTATAAGGTTACATCAACCCATCCTGTCAAAAAAACAAAGCTACATGAACCCAAATATATTAAAAAGAGAGAAACAATACAAAAAAGAAAGGGATTAGGCCAAAACCTTCTTAATCACAAAAGGACCTAACATTAGGCAAGTCTATTTTTAGTAAAGTACCACAAATCTCTAAGTAAACCATTCTATCAAACACAAGTGTTAACTAAAAATCTTAGGTTAGCCAACACACGTGCACAACTAATGTTTATTTCTAGTAAAGTACATAACTAACAACAAGAAATCAAAATAACTAGCGTATACAAAAATTGTCCTTAAACTACTGATATTTATTTCTTAAAAAAGATAAATACAAAAATATCATAAATATTAAACATGGTTCAATATAAAAAGAAAAGAAAATTTATGGATAAAATTAACAACCACCGAAGATGAAGTTACAAACTTAACTCAATTAGTTTGTTGAATTTTCATTTGGCCGACTTATTTCCCTTCGGCTATATAAATAAGGTCACCTTGTATTAATTTTTATTTTTAGTTTCACCCAAAATAAAGTTAACTATTATCATTAATCAACATATATTCAATACAAGAAGGATAAAAATAAAAAATACGTTGACTAGCCCAAGAACGGGCCACCCTAGCTAAAATATGAGCAACTATGTTCGCTTGTCTCCTAACATACTTCACCTCGAAGTTGGAATGTAACGATAACTGATAAATAATACTAGAAACAATAGGATAGAATTCTGAATCACCATGGTCCGGAGACGATAGAGCTTGCACTAGAGTAGATGAGTTGGACTCGAAGACAACCCGGTTCCATCCGTTCACATCAGCAAAGTGAATGGCATCGAGTAAGGCTACTGCCTCCCCCTCCAATATTGTCATATTTGCCCACTGCCATTTCGTTTGAGCCCGAATAAAGTGCTCGTGGAAGTCTCTAAAACAACACGCAAAAAATGTAATATGGTTACGGTCATGGAACGCTGTAACACACACGGATGACGATGGCGTGGAGTGGTTGCCGGTGCACAAGGCACGACAATGAGCGGCTCCCGACAGCTTCTAGAGGAACCGAATCACATTGGAATGAGAGGCATCCTGAGACCGTGTAGGTATGTGACTACATGACTGAAGGAAGGCTTACAAGAATGGTTTGGTTCTACCTAATATCAACAAGATGCATCTTCTTTTCGGTAGCTCATCCCATAAGAATTTCACAGTTAAGCGTGCTTGACTTGGAACAATTTTGGGATGAGTGACCTACCGTGAAGTTTTCCGGTACGTGCGAGTGAGGACAAAACACGCTGAAAAGACTCGTGTTGGTTTGTGGGGTCAGTCGGTAATGCTTAAAGTCGTTTGGATGTTACAAACGCGATATCCACATTGCACTTCAACCACGTCTCGCTCGGTTTCTTCGAAACTGAGTTGTTACCTTGTATTAAATTCTTTATTTATTCAGCAATATGAGAGATTTTTCTCTACTGTGAACACAACTATGATTAATGATCAAACGGAGTTGGTTGGTTTGAATTCAACAAATGTAAAATGTTGAACACAATTTTATTTTATTTCAGGAAAATAGAGTGCAGATAGATCTGCAATGCTCTATAAAATAAAGTTAAGAATACATATAACAAGGGGTTTAAAACCTAACCTAATTCCTTAAAAAAAAAAAAACCTAACCTAATGACAACAAAAATGAAGCAATCCCGAAGGGTAGTAACTAGGGATGGCAATACGGGTCAGCCCGCCCCGTTTAGGCCCAGCCTGCTATTAGCCCGCCAAAAGCGGGGTGGGGCAGGGTGGGCCAACTTGAGGGGGTGGGCTCAAACTTGCACCTCGCCCCGCCTGAAGGCGAACTGGCAGGCTGGCCCGTCTATTTTTTTAAAAAAAAAATTCGATTGTTATTAACAAATACGTTGCTATTATAAAAACAATAAATTCAAAATAAAGACTCTAAATTAAACAAATCTCAAAATAAATCCACCATACATTGAACAATGTCCTGTAAACTAAAATCAGTTCAATTTCACCCATTTTAAGAATATTTAAATAGAAACTAATATAACATATCATTGCTTTAAAAAAAGAAGAAAGGAAGAAATTAGCAGATCAACGCAAATATTAAGTTCACTCAACCAAAACAACAACTAAAATAAATGAGCAACAAAACTTACCTTAAACCCAAGTGAATCAGAGAAAATCAGACTCAGATCGAGAGTGTAGATTAAAAATTTGGTCACTAATAGTAAAATAAACAAAGTTTATTAAGCCCGCGGGCCGGCCCACCCCACCCCGCCATGACCCGCTTTTTTAATGGGCTTAACAGGGGCGGGCCAACTAGAGAGATAGGCTCAAAATCTCACCCAAACCCGCCTAAAATGACAGGTTAAACGGGCTGACCCGACAAACTGGGCCCATTTTACCACCCCTAGTAGTAACATTTTTAAAATGCGAGAAACTAATCTCCCATCTACATCAAATTCTAGCTCATTATTTTGAAGCAACCCCAAATTTTGATAACATAACACATAAAATTATTTAAGTAGTTGCAATTTTCACATGTAATACTTAAGATGATTTTAACAATAAATATCACTCTTACAGAGAGAACACTAATATCTCTTAATTAAATAGTTTCAGATGTGTGAACAACATTTCAATTATTCAAATAGTATATATTTTATGTAAAATGTATATAGTATTGAAAAAAAATCTCAAAGGAAGGCCTACACTTTAGTGTAAGGCCGTCCTTAAATGAGTGTCTTAAGAACATTGGTTAAAAACTAAAGGAAGTAACTTTGTATAAAAAAAATATTGCAATTAGCATATTGATAAAAATAACTTGTAATTTTACAATGAATTTTTCTTTTATGAAATCATTGACCCAGTTTATTAAAATTTCTGAATCCGTCCCTGAACCACAATACAACTTAGGAACTTCTTTCATCCAAACACAATTCGAATGGGAAAATTTTGCAAGATAGTAGATGGGGGCTTATAGTTTGATCAAGTCTTTTGTTAAATTTTATAGATGACCTCCGGTCAAGAAAAAGCTTTAAAAGATGACGACGTGGATGATTAGTTAGTTTCTCACTTCTGATCTAAATTATAAAGATATAATATCATCACATCCTTTCTACTTTATTTGCTTTAAAAACTATTTTTTTAAAGTAAATAAAGTAAAAACTATTTACTTTAAAAAAAAAAAATATTGAAATCACATTAAATGCGCCAATTTTTTATTCTTTCTACAAATGTCACCATTATCAAAAAGTAAATAAAACTATTGCTGAAAATCAGGTTACTTACTATCAAACGGATTGCATAATGTATTATTTGAAACATATTGTAAGACCATAGCAAAAGCCCTCACTTCACCTAATGTTTCCGGTTCCACTAATGAATTTGATGATCTTATATCTTGTTGTCGTAGTCTCTTGACTAGTAATCCCAACTTTATAGTTTCGTGTATTAAGAGACAAACTAATAAGGTTGTTCATAGTAATTTTAAAGCCTTCTTATCTCATACTAGCCACAATATTTTCTATGATGTACCACCTCCTCCTATGTAGTTTTTGTTTATGAATGAAATACACTAAATTTGTTTTTACTGAAAAAAAAGAAAACTAAAGAACCAGAACCTATCACCAATACGACACCAAACCGAAATCAAGGTTCTAAAGAATCCAAAATATCTTAACATCTTTGAGGTTAAATATATCACTCATGAAATTTTAAATCAAAGCTTTTCACATGAAATTTAACCGTCAATTATTAGACTTACAATAAATAAATGGGATCAGCTTTGTTTGTTTGTTACTGTTAAATTCCTTAAAAAAATATTGGGAAGATAAATTATTGGAACAAAGAATCAAAGAATAATTGTAAAAATTAAAATATGATTGCGACAAATGGATAAAATATTTATATTTTGACTAGAGATAAAGATAAAACATAGAGATTAGTCGTTAAAGAAAAAATATAAAATTAAATTAAAAAATGGGCAAGAGTAGATGTTGAGGGGGTGACTCATTGAGCACTATAACATGTGATTTATTAAGGATTCTCTTTTGTGGTCCCAAATCAACTTCCCTAGAAATGGCCAATGTAACTAAATGACAAGGAACAGGTTGGTGATTTTTTGGAATTTTCTGCCCAGATTATCAAATATCAAGTACTTCACCCAGTGAAAATTTTATTAAAATATGCATCTATGTGTTAAAAAATTATATGAATATATCACAAAAAAATGACATATTATTTATACTTATGTAAATATGTCTTATACACATACATCAAGTATATGTTGTCTCATCATAGATGTCAACATGCCGCATGCCACCTTTTGGAACTTCATTTGAAAATTTGAAAGGTCGCATTTCTTTTGAATTAGTCCTTGTACATGGACACCTCCCAAACACTTATTTAACACTCACTTACATAACCTTTCTATACACAACTCATCCAAGAAAAGTAAAAATCGAATAAATTAGAGAAATAATATTTGAATGATAATTTTGTGACAATTTTTGGAATAACACTTTTTATCATATTTATATGCCTTTTTTTGGTGGAAGTGGATATATGCCACTTTGTTTGTCGTTCATGTGTATTTTTTTTATGCTTACCATGTGGTAGTTTGTCCGAAACATTGGAGTGGTAACCTAGTTTTGAAATGGCTTTACACATCTTATGATAATTTGTTGCTGATGACTAAAAATGTTACTAAAAGTCCCCGACACATGAGAGTACCAGAAAAGCCAAATTGTCATCGCATTGTTATTAAAAGTCTGAAATAAAAATGTTCCCCAACACTTGCAGCTATAGAGCTCATTATCAAGTAGAGCTTACGTGTGGATAATGAACTTTGTTGAAAGATAATATAAAAGAGATAGAAGCACATTTGCTCAATGAAGAAGAAGTAGAAACAAGCAAAGCCTCAATAACTTGCAATTTAAGTTACTAGTTTACATAATTGTTAGAACTCATAACTAACTTGATGAGCTGTTATAAAGTTAGTTATTATCTAGTATAGATTAGTATATGGTAGCTTATGTTACAACCTCACTTGTAAACTTTATATAAGGATGTTGTAGCTTCCATTACAAGTTAATGAAATAATCATTCACTTTTCTCATTTTTCTCTCTTTTCATCCAAGTTCATCTTCTCAATATGGTATCATTGAGCCTTCAGATCTAAACATGTTACTTCCGCAAGCTTTTCAAGCTTTTCATCAATGGCGCCACACAACAAAGATGCTGGTACTTCTTCTACTCTTGAGAATCCTACCGATCATTCAAGTCCTTATTTCGTTCATCCAAGCGATGGTCCTTCTTCAGTTACCGTTTCTCCAGCTCTTGACAGATCCAATTATCATTCTTGGGCTCGTTTAATGCGTAGAGCTTTGGGCGGGAAAATGAAATTTGAGTTCGTTGATGGATCAATCTCTCCAATTCTTGATGAATTCGATCCTCTCTTTCGTGCCTAGAATTGGTGCAACATGCTTGTTCATTCTTGGATAGTGAATTCGGTTTCTCCTTCAATTGCTCAATCCATTGTTTTCACGGAAAATGCATGTGATGTTTGGGTGGATTTGAAGGAACGATTCGCACAAGGTGATTTGGTAAGAATATCTGAACTGATGCAAGAGATTTACTCTTTACAACAAGATTCCAAATCCGTTACAACTTTTTACTCTGAATTGAAGATTCTTTGGGAAGAATTGGAGATTTATATGCCTATACCAAACTGCACTTGTAGGGTTCGTTGTTCATGTGAGTTCATGAGAAATGCAAGACGTAATCATACTCTGCTTTATGCCATTCATTTTCGTACTGGTTTGAATGAAGGTTTTGGCATGGTGAAATCACAGATTTTGTTAATGGATCCTCTTCCCTCCATGAACAAATTTTTTCCTATGGTTTTACAATATGAAAGACAACATAATGTTCCTCCTACTATTGATGATTCTGCTTTAATCAACGCTATTGATTCCAAAAAGTTTAAAGGTAACAATTTTTCTGGTAAATCACCATTTCAAGGATCCAATTCTAAGGGTAGTACACGTGTTTGCACTTTTTGTGGAAGAAGCAATCACATTGTTGAGACATGCTGGAAGAAGCATGGAGTTCCACCACATCTTCAGAAAAAACTATAACTCTGGATATGCCAATCATGCTGCACCAGAGGGAGATAATCATGTTGCAGAATCCCCAACATGTGTTGATAACAAGGGTAGTGCTCCAGCTATCACACATGAGCAGTATGAAATGCTAATGACTCTTCTTCAAGGTTCATCTCTTAACCAAAGCTCAGGAACTGTGCATGCTTCTAATCAGGTTACTTCTATGCCTGTTGGTCATTCACCATCAGATAGGCAAGGTACAAGTTTCATTAATTCTTTAACAAATTTTAATTTCACTCGAAGTTCTTGGATCAAAGATTCAAGAGCCTCTCATCACATTTGTTGCAATCTAAAGTGGTTTCATTTTTACAATGAAATTGCTCCCATGTCCATTAAACTACCTACAGGTCATATTAGCATGGCTATACATTCAGGAATTGTTAAATTTTCTCCAATCCTCATTCTCTATGATGTTCTTTATGTCCCTGATTTCAATTACAATTTACTTTCTGTGTCAAAAATGAATAGTTCCCTGAATAATATTGTTAGTTTTAATGGTTTTCAATGTTTGATTCAGGACAAGAAAACCATGAGGATGGTTGGTTCTGGTGATAAGAGAGAAGACATGTACTACTTGAATCTTGAAAATAAGCTGGCTTGTTCTGCAAGCAAGACCTTTCACTCCAACATTCCTTTACCTGATAGTGCCCTTTGGTATTTTAGACTTGGTCATCTTTCATTTTCTAGAACGAATTTGTTGAAATCTAGTTTTCCTTTTATTCATGTTGATTCTCAAGCTACTTATGATGTATGCCATTTTGCTAAGCATAGAAAACTCCCTTTCACTGACAATTGTAATAAGGCTTCAAAACCTTTTGATCTAATACACTTTGACATTTGGGGTCCTATTTATGTTCCTTCTATTCATAAACATGTCTATTTCTTAACTGCAGTTGATGATTATAGCAGATATACTTGGTTAACTCTAATGAAAACAAAGAGTGAAACCAGACAACATGTCTTGATTTCATAACTCTCATTGAAAATCACTTCAACTGCAATGTGAAAAATGTTAGAAGTGATACTGGCCCTGAATTTAACATTCCTCATTTTTATGCATCAAAAGGCATTTTACATCAAACTAGTTGTGTTGAAACACCTCAACAAAATGCAAGAGTTGAGAGAAAACATCAGCACATTTTGAATATCACTAGAACTTTACTTTTTCAATCTCATTTACCAAATATTTTTGGTCCTATGCTGCAGTTCATGCAGTCTTCATCATGAATAGAGTGCCTAGTCCTATTTTACAAAATCAATCACCATATTTTCTACTGCATAAAATGCAACCTGATTAACATCAACTTAAAGTTTTTGGTTCATTAGCCTATGTTTCTACTTTACAAGCTCAAAGAAGCAAACTTGATTCTAGAGCAAGAAAGTGTGTTTTTCTTGGTTACAAAAGTGGTATGAAAGGAGTTGTCCTCTTTGACATACATTCAAAACAAATTTTTGTCTCTAGAAATGTTACTCATCATGAAAGTATTCTTCTTTATCAATCTAACTCTTCAAATATTCCTTGGAACTATCATACCAACATACAATCTGTGTCTAACATCTCATCTTCCCCAAACACTGAGAATGTCTCTGATGTTTCACCTCTTCCTATTGACTCTTCTCTTCCCATCACAAATGACAACACCACATCCCCTCCTCCCTCCACTCCTTTACTGAAATCCACTAGACTCTGGTCTCAACCAGCTTATTTGAAAGATTACGTATGCAGTTCATCTACTCAGTCATCATCATCAGTCAACTCAGGTATTTCTTATCCTCTATCCTCTTTTCATTCATTTCATCATTTATCATCTTCACAAAAAGCTTTTTCTACTTCTGTCACACAAAGTACTGAGCCAAAAACCTATAAAGAAGCTTGTCAGTCTGATCATTGGTTAAGAGCAATGAATGTTGAATTAGAGGCACTAACTAATAATGGCACTTGGTGCATTGTTGATACACCACCAAATGTGAAACCTATTGGTTGCAAATGGGTGTATAGAATCAAGTACAAAGCTGATGGTTCCATTGAAAGATACAAAGCAAGACTGGTGGCTAAAGGTTACAATCAGATAGAGGGTCTTGATTACTTTGATACATTTTCACCAGTAGCCAAACTAACTACTATAAGGACTCTTCTTGCTATTGCATCTATTCACAATTGGCATATGCACCAACTAGTTGTGAACAATGCTTTTCTTCATGGTGAGTTACAAGAAACTGTTTACATGACCATTCCAGAAGGTGTATCATGTTCATTTGGCAAAGTCTGTAAATTGAAGAAAAGTCTTTATGGATTGAAACAGGGTAGTAGGAAATGGTATGAGAAGTTAACTACATTACTTCTAGCTGAAGGATATTGTCAATCAACTGCTGACTATTCTTTGTTCACTCTTCAATATGGAAGTGATTTCACAGCACTTCTAGTGTATGTAGACGACATTATATTAGCTGGCACTTCACTTACCGAGTTTCAAAGAATTAAGAATATTCTTGTCAATCAATTCAAAATCAAAGATTTAGGGATTCTCAAATATTTTTTGGGATTAGAGGTAGCTCATTCCAAAGAGGGAATCTCTATTTCACAGAGAAAATATTGCCTTGATTTGCTTGATTCATCAGGTCTTTTAGGTGCCAAGCATGCTCCTACACCTTTGGACACTTCAGTCAAATTGCATCAAGACACAAGTAAACCTTTTACTAATGTGTCTTGTTACAGGAGGCTTATTGGAAGATTATTGTACTTAAACACTAGAAGACCTGATATTTCACTAGCCACTCAACAATTGAGCCAGTTTCTCAATGCTCCTACTACTGTCCATTATAAAGCTGCTTGTAGAATTCTAAGATACCTCAAATATGCACCTGGTCTTGGTCTTCTATTTCCAAGAAAATCAGAAGCACAAATCTTAGGTTATGTTGATGCAGATTGGGCAGGTTGTGTAGATACAAGTAGATCAACTACTGGTTTTTGTTTCTTTCTGGCTCTTCACTCATATCTTGGAAAGCAAATAAGCAACAAGATAGATATTTGGCAAGTGTACCAAAACTATCGAAGTAGTAATAAATATCGTTCCACAAGGACTGTATTAATTTCAATTATAGCACGTACGTTATTCGTTAGGATGAGTAAATGTTATTTTGTTTGCCCTAGGCAGTAGATTTGAGTGCAACAATAGTAAATAAAAATTGGTTTGAAAGATGAATTGGAGATGAATGATTAAGCCGGTGAATCCGCTATTGCCCTATATGAGTAGTTTACCTCCCTTTATTCTTAATCACTATTCAATCTTTACGACAAATTAACTAAGTAGTTCTGATCAATCTCTTGACTCAAAACCCTTTCCTAAGTTATAACCTTTTAATCTCTTAAACCGATTGAATAACTGCATAAGCGATAACAGAACGTTAATTCATATGTCATAATCCTCAATTTCCTATCTCTAGGTTCCTATGTTGAATTAAACAGAATTACTATTTCAGGATTAAAAGCTAGGGTTAATAGTCATTCAATTCCTAAGATCAATTTATGTGATTGCAAGAAGCTAGGGTTAATAGTCATGCAAAACAATCATATAAAAAGCAATGAACACAAGTAATTCTGAATAAAGACTGAATAATAT
>Ga0228711_1007354_pt1 | contig 16008 bp, 8 predicted proteins | sample MedpolnodulmetaG_2_FD_177996 | JGI IMG/M metagenome (GOLD analysis project Ga0228711, IMG submission 177996) | Root nodule microbial communities from Medicago polymorpha collected in Santa Monica, California, United States - brown nodules | ecosystem: Host-associated > Plants > Roots > Nodule...
TTAAAAAACAAAAAATTTTGCAGGGACCAAAAACAATTTTTTTTTTACAGGGACCAAAACTTAAACGAGACATATTTGCAGGGACGAGTACCATATTTAAGCCTAAAAAAAATAAGAAACAAAAAATTAATAAATAACTTGTGCGGCAAGCAAAGAAAAGAGTAAAAGTGGCGCAAAAATTCAAAAATTGGGCACCACAGTAGCGTGACTTAAGTCACGCCAGTGTTAACCTTCTGCGTGAGTTAACTCACGCAGCCCCTACAACTAGCGTGAGTTAACTCACGCTGAGCCCTACACCTACGGGAAGAAAAAAAAAACATAACTACCAGAAAAACCAGGAAAAATGAAAGAGTTTTGACGGTACATTACCTGTTCTTTGATGCTTGATGAGCGTAGAAACTTGTTTCTTGACGATTTGCAATGATTTGGAATGAAGATTTTGACCCAAAAATTCGCACTTTTTGGGTTTTTGGAGGTGGAGGGAAAGAAAAAATGGAGCTGTGTGGTTGCCTGCTGGGTTTTGAACGAAAATAATACCCAACATGACTTAACTCACGTAGCGTGAGTTAAGTCACGCAGCGCAGGTTAACTCACGTAAGGGCATTTTGGATATTTACTTTGGGAATGAGCAAAACGGTTTGGGTAAAGAGCAGAATTCCGACTCAAACTCTTATAAGAAATATAAAAATCATAAAAAAGACGTTCTTCTATTCTCAAAAAAATTTGGACCAAATTTTTTTAAAGAATGGTTTATGATTATTAACTGATCCTCCTCCAGACTCCAAGAGTTTGAAATACATGAATTATTGTCAGAGTGATATAAAAAGAAGTATTTATCGCTGGACTCAAAACCCTTACAAGAAGTATAGAAAGCATAAAAAAGGATGTTCCTCTTGACTCCAAAATAGTTTGGAGCAAGATTTTTAAAGAATGGTTTATGATTATTAATTGATCCTCCACCAAACTCCAAAGAGTTTGAAATGCATTAATTTATTGTTAAAGCGATATCCAAGAGTTTGAAAGGTACAATTTGTAAATATTTACCGATTATTCTCCAAAATTTGAAATGTTTGAAAGAAAATATTTGTGATTATTAAGTTATCATCCTCAGAACACAAAATTTGAAAGAAGAGTCTGAGAGTTTGAAAAGAGACAATGGTAATTAAAGGTTCATAAGGAATGAGTTAAGATAATTAACTTGAGGGTATACATAAGATATCACCAAAAAGTCAATAGAATTCATCACCAAAAGAATGACACGGAACATATGAAATGGATTCCGTGTTGTAACTACGTGACATAATTATGTATCTCTACTGTTTGATTCAACAATAATCATGATTCATTAATATGTATAAATGATCAAGATCCTTTTGGCATGGAAGACATGACTTGATTCAAAATGGATGACTTGGTGCGGATGCATAACATAAACAATATAATTCAGAATTATGATCTTTATCTCGCTCCTAACTGAAAAGACTAAAATGTCCCTACGTTAGTTAACTCACGCCAGTGTAAATCTATGTGTGAGTTAACTCACCCTAGTATAAATCTCTGCGTGAGTTAACTCACGCAGATTTAACACTAGCGTGAGTTAACTCACGCAGGTGTATTTTTGGAATTTCAGTTGGGAATGAGCAAAATGTGTTGGGTAAAGATCAGAATTCTATAATCCAGCCTCTCTGTTTTGGATAATTTGGGTTGCGTCGATATGGGTCTTGAGGATCCATTATATATTGATTCATTCATTTCTCATCCTATTGATTTATCGTGTGTCCTATGCAGTTCAGATTATATAATCCGAACGGCATAAACACCTCATAAAAATCTCTAAAACACGTTAAAACATTTTGGATTTTAGAATTTGAATAGGGCGTGCGAGAAACTCATAGGATGGAAAAAATAATGACCCTATATATCAGTGTCTTGGTTTGACCTTTAGTCCAATCCTCATAACAAAATTAATTAGAAATCTCTTTTCATTGATCAGACTTAAAAGTAAAAGTTAGAATCCTCCTCATTTCTTAAAAAAAATATCCATTATTTTAGTTGTGTGTATAAATCACATAGTGCTTAACAAATATCATATATCTTGAAAATATATGTTATCTTACACATGAAACTATAGTAATTAAAACTTTGATTTCTTTTTGCAAATGAAGAGGATCTTACTCTAAGGAATGGCCAATGGGGCATTATTCATGTTCACTTAGCATCCATATCGATTTTCACTTGCTAACACTTGTTGGTGGGTGATATCACAATTAGTCAACCACTATCTTTTGTTTGTACTACTGCACAAATACATGACATTTAATATAAACTTTTTTTGACCGGAATATTTAATATAAACTTGACTAAACTAATCTGAACCATAAATAAAAGGAACCGACACTTTATATTCGTATAAATACGGCAAGTGGTTCATAATGTTTTTTTTTTTAAGCAAGAGTGGTTCATAATGCTTGTAGCTATGCCTGTAGCTATTGTAAAAATGTCCTTAATTTATACGTTTTTTTCGTATATTTAAAACCTTTTTCTATAAATTTGACTTATTCGTATGATTGAAAACAATGACTTGATTTTCTTATAAAAAAAAGGCAATGAATTGATTCAAGTGTTAAGATGTTTGGACCTCTTAAATAAATGATTATGATTTAGATCCATTGATGATAACTCTTACTTACGAAGAAAATTTTAACGAAAAGAAAGAATTTTCATTGTATTCAATTGATTTCTCAATGGATATTAACATCGTTAGACGGTGGTGAAAACTTTGTACCTATAATATGACAACAACAAAAAGATATTATCAATGTAATTTTTTTACACCGACAATTAATCATAACCGTTGGATCAATATTAACATTTGACTTTTATTATAATCATTTCTAAAATTAGAAACATGAATGATTGTGACATTGATAATGCAGAGCTTTTTATTGTGACAATACATACAAATTAAACTCTTTTTTCACTTTACATTTTCCACAAGGTTTCTCAATTTTCTCTATTCTCTTCTCTCTTTTTTTGTTTACAAAAAGATAGCAAAGCCCTATTCTCTTATTAATTTATCAAATACTTTTTATAGCTTGTTACTTTTTCGCAATGTTCCTTATAAGTTGGAAACCGTTTCTTACGAAACCCTCTTTTTATTTTAGCTTTACATGCAGATAAAGTAACAAACCGGGGAATCCAAATTAACCTTCCAAAGTCTATAATTTTGTATTCAATCACCTAATTGCTATTGGCATTTAAATTTCAGATGAAATGTCAATAAAATTTGTTGACATCTCACCAAGGAAGTGAGTATAGCCAAACTAAAATACAGTAGTACTAATTAATGATGTTGCTTAATTATATTAATCCTCTAATCCGTGTAAAACAAAAAACAAAAAATCAAATCAATTCAAGTAAGATAATGTGTCACCAATATATGGATCCCTTACACACAGGTCAAACTAGCTAGTTCAGCTCACCGACTAAATCTATTTGCATTAACTCAGAGAAGAGAATCACCCTACCCACACTTATTCATATCATCATAATTCGAAATAAGTTTAAACATATACTCCTAGACCTAGTCTCTACTAAATTTAAATGAGATGATTTGAATTTCTTTTAACTTGATTAAGTTCCTTAATTCAAATCTAATTTGGAAAATGTCAACAAAAAAAAGTAGATAGATAAAGTTTTGCGACACATTAAATAGTTTTATCTAACTTGAGGAATTAGTTTTTATCTTAAAAAAATGAAAACCCAAAAATTTACTCTAATTTCAATGTTTTTTAACTATTATTTTAAAAAATAATTAAAAATAACAAGCAGGGTCGACCCAATATATATTAAGGCCTAAGACAAATTTTAAAATGAAATCGTTTAAAGCTCATGATAGTACTTAAATAAAATTATTTTAATTTTCATTAAATTTTTCATACATTTAAGATACAAAATCATATATTTTAGTATTAAGAGGTCTCCCTTGTGCGACCTTGTGTGGAGTAAAATTATTTGTTGAAGATATCTCTCGTTGTGCGGAAAGTTCATGCAAAATAACTTCTCATAAAGGATAATCTTGTGTGTCGTTGAGCAGGTGATTCGAATGTTCATTGTATTAAGTGATTGTGGCTCCCTTGAATCATCTCAACATTTATTTGTTGAGTGTTGAGTGTTTCAAAATATTTGGAATTTTTTTATTAAAGGGGAAAAAATATTTGGAATTTAGTATTGGCATGGTTGAGTATTAGACGTGTAATGACAAATAATACAGTGTAGCATGTTTAGTCCTTTGGTCACAAATTGTTTAGAATATATCAAATTAACGTCATGGTGGTAGTTCAAATCAAATGTTAAAGGATTCAAGTTTAAATCAATGGTTGACACATCTATTATGTGTTAATCTTCCTTGTCTGAGTGTACATGTCCTGTTAGTTTGTAGGTGGTTTTTGTATTGGTTTTATGTTTAGCTTGTATTTGAGTTGGCTTTGATATTGGTTCTGTTTTGAATTTTGTATTTGTAGCACTTTTTAAGGTACTTATTGTGTCTTGGATAGTTTTCATCGATATATATTTGGTCTTTTAAAAAAAATAAAATCAACGTATATATATTTGGTCTTTAAAAAAAATCAATATATATTTGGTTTATTAATTTTTTAAATATCGAATAAAATCTTACAATTTATATTAATCGATAGAAGTGTAAAGACAGACATGTACTAGTTGGAACATTAGTTTTTTTTTTGTGTAAAATCAACTTGGAACGCTGGTTTAAAAAGTAGGAAAAGATCGTAGCCGGTAAAAGAACTTTTTAAGTTTTAAGCTTTAAGACACGTAAGTGTCTCTTTTTTATTTCTTATTTGAAGACATATGTGTGTCTCTTAGAAGCTACGTAATCCTCAATTGAACCATACCAAAAGTACCAAAACTATAGTTAGTGGCCCTACCTCAACCTGCATGCATCACAAATTAAGTTACTACTACTTTATAATTATTAATTTATTATTACATTTTTCATTCTATATTACGACAACCTGAATTTAATTAAAATTCTACATTCCTTCTTCGTCATGGTTTAGTGTTCCTTTTTATTTTACACTCATGTCATAAAACAAAATGACGCTTTAATTTGAAGAATAATGGGACCAATATGAATGCTCCATTAGCCCATTTTGTCATAATTTACAATATAGTATTTATAGAAAATTGAAAAAAGGGTTGTAGCCATCATCAATTATAAGCTACAAAATAATGTATAATCTAAGCAATAAAAAAAGAGAAAGAGACCCTTCATCATGAAGACAAAACTTAAGGACCTGTCATATACCAAATTACTTATTGGCTTATTGCCAAATTGTGAAACCATCTATGCTTTTCAATTTTTGCCTTCTAACCAAACCAGCTAATATACTTGTGGTTCGTAAAACACAAAGAGATTATCATTATACACACAATGTGTCCAAAAACTAAGGTAAAAACAAAGTCTAAACAACTTCACCTTATACAAAGTCGTTAGTTTCTTCTTGTTGGCCTATCTATTCATCCAAAACACCAACTCTTAATCTCTCCAACTAACCTTTTCCAAAACAAAGAACAAACCCATTTAAGAAAAACTAAGACAGAAAAAGAAACACCAATACCTCATCACATTCAAATCCTTTGTATACATGAGTATTGCATAGTTTATTATTCTACCTTGGTTAGAACTTAGAACTAAGAAGCAAAAATAATTCAAACTCCAACATGGAAGTTTCATGCAAGATTCTAAGAAGATCAATTCATAGTTTTCTCCAAAACTATCATTATTTCACTTCATCAATAGCTTTTCTTGTTTTTCCTTTCTCAGCTTCAATACTCATCTCACAAGCTTTTGTTCCTTCTCCTTCATCCCTTTTGCCTCAAATTTATAACCGTTTAAGGACTCTTTTTGATGCTGCAGGATTTCCTTCCTATTCTCTATTGTTCAACATTCTTAACCTCAAGGTTTCTCAAACAATCACTTGTTCAATCTTTTCACTTCCTTTCACACTAACTGTCCTTCTGCTTGCGAAAGCATCCATAATTCAAGCTCTTAAACACAGTCACAATAAACCATCTTTGCCACCTTCATTCTCTTCGATAATAGCACTTTACAAGCCACTCTTCCACACCTATATCTGCAACTGCTTCTTAATTATCTCAGCAAATGCAACTTCTTTTTGTATTATGTTTTTGGCTTTCAGCTTTGTTGAAACACTTGGCTACTCTTCAGCTAGTTTCATCCTCTTCATGTCAGCGACCGGGGCAGTTCTTTTTTCTGTGATTCTTGCCAATGCACTTGTGATATGCAATATGTCACTTGTTCTATCTGGTATGGAAGGACATGGTGGATACTCGGCGATTCTTAAAGCATGTATCTTGATAAGGGGAAAGACATCAATGGCTTTGTTCTTAGCACTTCCTGTTAATATTGCCTTGGCTGCTATTGAAGCCTTGTTTCACTTCAGAATTGTAAGGGAGTATCATATTGTTGGAAAGGCAAGACCCTTTGTGCTTTTAGAGGGGATTTTCATTGCATACTTGTACTCAATCTTCATCATCCTTGACACAATTGTGAGTTGCTTGTTTTACAAAAGCTTCAAGACAGGAGAATCATTGATTGGTCAGGAGGACAAACATTTTCAAGATGTGGACAATTATGGTTACATTGGCAACAAGAATTTCGAAGAACTACCGTAATTAGTAATACTGATAGTAACAGGAAGTAGTATTTCATTAATTTGGTCAAGGCTTTTTCTTCTTGAAAGAGGAGCCACCGGTTGTTATAAACAGGTATATAAAAGGTATTTACCAAATTTATTCAATGTCGTTCAAAGGAAATCGATCAACATTGAAAGCATAAAGAGTTTCGATTGAGCAACCTCAGCTTACTTATGTGCAAAGACAAGGAGCTAGAGAAATTCATATACAGCAGTGCTTTATATAAATGTATTTCTGTTAAACTTTGTATTTTGATTTCATAAGTTTTACTTTGTAGATTGGTAATATTTTACAGTGTGAATAAGACACGTGACAATGTTAATTGCCTTATTGTGTATGAGTTACTATGGTTTACTGGTGTGTCTCTAACTAAATAAAAATCCAAAGATTTTACAGTCCCTTTGAAGAATATAGTTATTAAGCATTATAGTACAAGCCAATTAATTCACCTTGAAAATGCTACAGACCAGTTATATGTCAATTCAAATCCTTTCCCGGAAAATAATCGTGTAAACGCTACTGTATTCGGTTGGAATGTTATTCTGTCATGCATCAAATATCAAGAGGATCATTGAGATCAAATACCAAAGAAATGGAATTTACATTTAATTGCAGAAAAAACTGAATTGTAATTATTCAGTTGAACTGCATTTGTGTTTGGCACTGCACTTTAAGATTGTAAAATAGCATTAGGTCCAAAATACTAAAATAACAACTGGTTAATCCGTGAGGAAGTTAAAGACCTTGAGTTGGTAATGGCAGAAAGGGAAATGTCATTCAATATCTCTTGGAATATTATTCAGTCATTAGGATACGTGAGTTCAACTAACAAGATATAAGGAAAACGCGCAAATTAAGAATTTCTTTTCGTATACAACAGAATGTTACAGTAACATTTTACACTTGATCATTGTATTTCACAAGAAAAATGACACGTGAATTGCATTTCTAATTTCTAATTAGACCTCTTCACTTATATATTACAGTTACAAATACATTGACCTGATTTCTATTCTCTTAACCTGATACCTATACAACATTTTCTGGATGGTACCTACCAAAATCTCCATAAAAAGGATAACTAATTTCTAGGTTAATGAGAAAGAATTGGATCCTAAAGGATAGGGTTAGTGCTTTGTACAAGGGTTTCAAGGTACTACAGTTGCAGGGCTTTGCAAATCCAGAAAGCTTCTGTTCTGGTGCCAACAAAATAAGCCAAACAAATGATGCAGATCAATGCTAATTCTACAACAGTAGAAAGCATGCTCTGCTACACAAATCTCTTCTCGAACCATCACGAGATGAATTGGATCCATCATTTTCGTAGCAATCATTGGAGGATAAGCATCCACCGCGGCATGTCTTAATTTCCACCGCGCGAAAGATCCAACATTTCAAAGACCCGTTTGGAATAACCTCAATCAAAACTAGTCTTCTGACAAAAAGGATCAACCTCCGCAGGAAAGATCCAACAGCCTTCCATCAAAGACCCATTTGGAATAACCTCTGCAGGAAAGATCCAACAGCATTCCATCAAAAAATGAACTCATAAGCTTGTTGAATGTTCAAGATCCCCATGTGGCATGAATTTGCTAGTCCACCTTCGAAAGATAAGCTCAGAAGGCTCATTTTCACGTCATCATTGTCATAGAGGAGCTTCATAAGTCATAACTGGCCTCAGAAGCCTTACCCTTGCATGGGTAGATTCCTGTTCTTCGGTAAGAGCAGGTTGTAGGAGCAAAGGAGCAGAAAACCCAGTCATCAACTGTCTTTTGCACTCTTCTTTGTTAAGTTAACGCCTTTAGCCTTCTCCGTTTCAGCCTCTTTCTCGGCTTTCTTCTTTTCTAACTCTGCTTGTTTGCAATTCTCTTCATGTGCTTTCCGGAATAACCTTATAAAATTTAATAGAGTTGCAGTAACTGTAATGAATAAACCAGCAACAAAAACAAGTTAGCTTCAGCACTATAGAAATAGACAAGAGAACATGTCACTACACTTTCCAAACAAAACCGAATCACAGATGGATGATGAAACTTCTATCAGTTCACACCTCCAGTGTTGTCAATTTCAGATCGCAGAAAATGATGGTTAGTTCAAATTCTGCTACACAACAGTGCTGCATTGCCCCTACAGCATCTATTTGACAACATTTTGTACTAATTACTAAATAGTGTATCGCAGAACAATAGCAACTAGTTCCAATTCCGCTACGCCATAGCTCTACTATAGCCACTATTTAACAGCACTGATCCTCCCATTTAAAGATTCCCCTATATTCATTTTACTATTCCTTGACTGTTCTCTCTCTCATCTCTACCTTTACATTCTTTTGCAGCAGTGCTGACACAAAGAACGAAGGAGGGGAGGCATTTCTGTCAATTCAACAACTCATTACCATGCCTATCACCCAATAGAAAGCCTCGGTGCAGGTTCTGTATGAAACATTAAAAATAAAGAAGTACAAGTGTGCTTCCTCAATAACGCACGCTTGTCCCAACCATAAATGCAACAGGTCACTAAAATGTTCATTCCATTCAAACATCAGTTAAATGTTTTTAATGAACTACAATCTGAAAAATAAGCCACCAATAAACAAGACTAACGGCCACATGTCATACCACAACATGAATATGTATTAATGATCAACTTACCTTGTTCACATGGGCATTGAGCAGGATTCTCGCCAAAATACTGTGCAAGTGCATCCGCGTTTTTACCCTGGCCATATACAGTCAGCCAAACTACTCAATTATTTTGTTTCTCTGTATTGGTGTTTAATGTACCAAACAGATGGTTAAGAATATTACCACCATAGAGTATAAGTTTAGTAGATCTGCCACGTCTGACTCAGATACAGTGATGAATTCTTTCAATGTCTGAACAGAACATTAAAAAAATGTAAACCAGATAATAAAGCATATAAAGTAGAATCAGATTAGCCCATGAAATATGATGGAAAACTTTATTACTGATAAAAGAAAATCAAAGATCTCAATCTCCATTTTTTTGACACAGATAATGTTGTGTGGACAAAAGAAACATATAAAGATTATATTTAGCTTGTCATCACTATTGATCAACAACAAGGGCATGATAAACACACGATTCCATAGGCATATTGGCATTAAAATTTAGGAGAAGAGTTAAGATATTCTTTGTTTCTGAAAAGAAATGAGGAGCTCTGTTATGTTTTTGGGTGTACAAACACAACAACAACAACAACAACAACAACAACCAAGCCTTATCCCACTAAGTTGGGTGGGCTACATAGATCAAATTACGCCTAATGTTCTATCATAAACCATATTTGGATCCAACTCATTAAACTCTAAATCTTTCCTAATAGTTTCTCTTATAGTTTTTCTAGGTCTTCCTCCACCTCTTTTGATCTGCTCTCCTCCATCTGATCTACTCTTCGTACTACATCATCTACAGACTACAGGTCTTCTCTCTACGTGCCCAAACCACCTAAAAGTCTATTTTCTGCCATCTTTTCTACTATAGGCACTACCCCCAACTCTCTCGCTAATGGTGTCGTTCCTAATCCTATCCCGTCTAGTCTTACCACTCATCCAACACAGCATCATCCTCATCTCCGCTACGCTTACTTGATTCTCGTGTTGGTTCTTAACTGTCCAACACTCCGTACCATACAACATCGCCGGTCTAGAAATAGGTGTACAAACACACATTTCTAGAATTGGTGACATTAACTAGGCCTTTATAACCCAAAAACAAAGTAATTGAGTCTTGTAACCTCCAAAACTGCCAATACAAAAACCGTATTGGATAATTTTAGATTAAATGTAAATTTTGCAACTCAGGATATTGAGATGAAAAATCTAATTGAAAACTATTGAATAGAATGAAGAAAATAAGATACGAAGAAAAAAAAACAGCTAGAGCCAGCAAATCCACAGATCAAAGATGAACTACCCAGGTACAACCGTAATTATTAATTTAATATTTTTAAAAAATAAATATTAATTGACTATGATAGTTATCATAACTAAACAATTAACTACATCCATCGTGCAGGAAAACCAGTACTCTGAAATTATTTTAGAAATTGAACTTTCTTTGTCACAGTTCTTATGTTACTGATGTAATCAAGAATCAAGAGTGTGAAATAAAAATAAAATAAAAATGAAAAAAAAAAGATAAACACCTTACAGAAAACTTCGGACACAGGTCCATCATTTTCCGAACCAGCAAGCTCTTGTTTAACCTTTTCTAATCCCTTGGTGATTGCCTGCATCTCCTCTGCTAATGATTTCAATTGTATCTGAAAGAATTCATGTTTCCAATCAATACACATTGTAATATCATTACCTAATACCCAAAAGGTATAGTCCTATCTATCCCAACAGTATTTCCTTTTGGCTAAATGCAAATAGCCATTTCAACTTTGACCAATAAGTAAATCAGGGGTGCTTTCAACATCCAGAAAATAACCCCTTGGATCCATTAAGAATTATTAAAGGAAAAAGAAATATGGTTCAAATGAAAAGGATTTTGCCAGAATTTAATCTAGCATGCATACTCCTAAGTGAAATTTCTCTAGATTTTGTGATTATTGACAATTGCATTTTCAAATTAAGGTTTCTGAATTTGCATACTTTATGGTTGACATGAATATTTTGCACTTATATTTTAAGTAGATTACAAATTTGAAACCAAAGGGGATATTTGCCAGTATGCCAAAAATGAAGGAAGTTATTTGCATTTTGATCTTTTTCTATTTTGGTCAATGCAGCTTACCCATAAAACTTTATATGACTCTTTTGGTCTTTTTCTATTCAAGTTTGCTTGCACTTTTCCCATAAAACACAAAATTAACTAAATACCCAGTTTGCAAGAATTTTGCAAAGCCCCATGAATTTTTATGCAGGTAAAAAACAGCCATATGAGGGATGAACTTTTTTCTCAAAGGTTGAGCTTTGATGATGATTGAAAGAGGTAAATTGATCTTTTTTTAGTCACTTCCCTGCTCATCGGCTTCTAAAACTCAGTTACTTCTTAGTCATTAAAACAGAAAGGAATGTGCTAAGTGTTCGATTTTACAAGCAAGAGAAAAAGTGAAACCAGACCAACAAACTAGGGTAGTAAACTGCAGTTGATCATTTCTGGGCTATATAGAACAAAAATAAATCATCACCTTAGAGGCACCTTCCAGACTACCAAGGTCTTTGTGAAAATCAAGGAGTCCAGGCGACCTTTCAGCTAGCACCTAGAAAAAGAAAAAAGGGTTAGCAACCAAATGATATACTGGTTTATTGCAATTGATACTCAGTAACTCATACCTTGCAAAGATAATGCATTAGTGTCATCTTACTGTTAGAAGCACGAGTGTCAGTGAGCTTTAAAAGACTATCCAACTTAAATCCAACTGCCGATCCTGCAAAAATGAAAACATTTGATATTAAAATAAACATGGCATAATACATTCGATAAGATCTAATAGAATGGAGCCATTAAAATTCATTGAGTTTAACAACTTCAAAAATATATAAGTGGGGTTTGATAAATTTAAATAGTGAGATGATGAACATGACCCTCTCATGTTTGATTCAAACATGAGAGGATCCAAATCCTAATAGAATCATATAAAGTTTTTCTAACAACAAATAGGAACAGCCAGTGATTATCTAAGTGTTAAAAATAAAGCTAGCACCATCAAGCCCACGTCTACCATGTCCAGAATCGAATAATGATAAGAAATTGCCACAACTTCCTTCAAAAAAGAAATTGCCACAACTGAAAAAGACTTACCTCTTGCCGTTCCCTGATTCAATGTATTACCCAAAAAAAGAATTTTCTTCATGATATCTTTCAGTTTATCAGATTTCCGGACCTTAAACCAAAAATAAAAAATGCATAAGGTCAAAGAAATACAAACAGCGTAATGGTTGTAGTTGCACAAGCAAAGTACCTCTTCACAGGCAGAATTCACGGTGTTTAAACTCCTCCTAAATTCTGTAACCTGCATAAAGAGGAAAGTATGTAACATTAAGGAAAATACTGAATCCACAAAACAAAGAAAAATATTACAAACACCGCCAAACCTGAGCCTGAAACTGAATTTTGAAAGCAAATACTCTTAATTTTGACTCCACCCTTGGCACCTTCATCAGCTCCAAAAAAAACTGAAACAACCAAATAAATTTAACACATATTATAATTATAAAACAAATATATATAATAGAAATTAAAATCAACAATGACCAAAAGAATTGGTTTATAATCGAACATCTAAAGGGAAAAATGGGGATTTGTAAATGCTAAATCACTTTTCCTTTCACAAGCAACCAAGCAGTGTCAATCAAACTGACAAGTAGCTTATAAAAAAAAAGTATATGGGTAAATTTTAAATTCATATGCATTATAGTTTTTTTAGATGGCTACATTATTCAGTCATCATTCCACCAACCTCCTTCCATATTGTTTCGAAATCAATGTTAAAAAAACTGAACAAACAAACCAAATGTGTTACTTAACACTTTCTATTAATAACAATCAGTTAACAATATGCCACAAAAGACACGCCATATAATGTGTTACTAAACAATTTCTATTCATTAACAATCTCATATAATGCAATGACTAAAATAAATCATTGCACACCTGTTCACACTTTCCCAAACTCTCCTTGTCGCCAGTGTATGCCTAAACAGTTATAAACAGGAGGAATCAAAATTAGCAAGCAAACAAATCAGAGTAGGAGGACACGTTTTAGTGTAAAAGCAGATGCATCAAACTAGAACTATTTATTGTCAATACGAGATAAAATAAGTATGGACGAAGTTGTTAAACTTCACCTTTAAAAGTTCCATTTCCTCTTTGGTAGGACAAAACTTAATGAGATTTTCCACCTGATCAACATCTAATACCGAGTCATCCAAAGCCAGTACTGCAGCCTGAGTATTCATTTCAACATGTTAGAAACAATACATATATATTCACCACTGAAAATTACAGGTGGAGATTTCATAAGTAAGAAATTTGTAGCAGATATGACATGAAAAAAGATTGTAACTGGAAATATTATTATCTTCTATCAGCGACTTATATTATTAACATATAACTTTCCAACAAGGCCGTCTCAACCATTGGGCCAGTAAAGCCCTTTGTTTTGGACCCAAATTTTAATTTTTATTAACTAGTACATATGTATATATAATTACTAGTAATGAGATAGCAACAATTTTTTACATCTGTAGTTTCATGAAAGTTTGAATTTTGTGATTCAAACTCCTTAATTATGCTTAATATTATGTGTCTTTTGCGATACATTGCAATTTTCTATGATTAATGTTTGTAGTTTCCTTTATTAATGTTGCGATTCACACTCCTTTTTTAACGTTTGTGAACTGTCTTTCTCTGTCTCTCGCTCTTGGTCTCACAATTATCTCTTGGGTTGACTTTATTATCTACCGAAAAGGAAATGTTAAATGAAATAGATTATGATAATTTACTAAATGATTTTGCATCTCAAAAAGCCTGAAAAATTAAATTTAAATAAAATATGAATTTTATTAAAAAGGCCTCATTCTTAGAGTTCGCTTTAGGCCTCAATATTTGGTTGAGATGGCCCTGCTATCCAACAACAACAACAACCAAGCCTTATCCCACTAAGTGGGGTCGGCTACATGGATCAAACTACGCTATAATATTCTGTCATAAATAAAAATTAAAAAATATTTAAGAAACACCCTCAATGCAAACAAAAATAGTTATTTTCAGTGCAATGCTTCTTGCAAAAGAATACTTATTTTCAATATAAAATGTTGTGATTTAAATCACTCATCTAGCATAATTATAAAATAGATGAAATCCAAATATCAGCTTACCATCATATCAGGGAGTGGCATCTTAACCTTAGTTAGCATGATTTCCGTATTATTGGCCCTCCTTAGGTCAACCTACCCATCAATAACACAAATACAAAAGTTATTGATCAGTGAAAGTTAATAAGGAAGCACCAAATAAATATCAAGTCAATGAGTTTCTAACAAATATTGCCTTTAAGCACTGACAGGTAAAAATCAATATCATTATGCACCTTATCATTCATAAAACTTTAAGCACTAGAACTTTTTAATAATTAAAAGAGGCAATGAACTGAAGGGACAATAATAGATCAAAAAACTAAAGATAAGCTGGATATTTTTATTTACACACTAAAACTAAAGAAAAGTATACAGTTGAATTGAAGATAATAGATCATTGAACTTATAACTAAAGAAAAGTATACAACTGAAGATAATAGATCAATGAACTGAAGTGACATTGAAGAGCGCTTCCTTTTAGAAAGCCTTTATGAAGTAAAGCTACAAATCATGGTAAATTACAATTCTAGAAGGAAAGATTAAATGAATAGCATTAAATAACCTCTCACGATACCTTATTTCAAAAATTAAATTTCATTAATGTTTTCCCTCAAAAACAAAATTCATTAATGTTCAAATAGAAGAATACCAATTGAATTTTGTCAGGTTTAGATCCAGCAGACTTGCGCCTCCCTCCAGATTTGCTACTTGAATCAGTAGGTTTTGGAACATTTGCAGAGAAAAGCTTCTCTAGCTCTGAAACATCAAACTCTGATGCACTAGAAAAGAACACAAAATCAGTCGTTACAAACATGGGAATATAGATAAGGAAACAGTGTACAATTATATAAAATTTAAATGATTAAAAAAAAGCACATGAAAGAGTAGACAATAATTACGTTTGTGGTTCTCCGTGTCTTTGTAATTCTTCCCATAAACTTCCTTGCAATGCCCTTGTAACCTTACTCCAATGCAAAGGCTTTAAGGAGGATCGACGGGGTGCCACCGCACCAGGACGTGCATATCCACGCCCTGGTGCACCAGGGCGTGCAGGACCAACATTTGCCCCTTTGGAACCCAAGGGTGGAGGCGGTGGAGGTGCACCACCAGGAATAGGTGGAGGAGGTGGGCCTCCTCGCCCACCGGGAGGAGGGGGAGGAGGTGGGCCTCGACCACCGGGAGGAGGCGGAGGAGGCGGGCCTCGACCACCGGGAGGAGGGGGAGGAGGCGGGCCTCGACCACCGGGAGGTGGGGGAGGAGGCGGACCTTGACCACCAGGAGGCGGTGGTGGTGGTGGTGGTGCTCCGTGCATTGGAGGAGGTGGTGGAGGAACTCTAGACATTGGAGGAGGTGGAGGTGGAGGGGCTCCAGACAGTGGAGGAGGTGGAGGTGGAGGAGCTCTGGACATTGGTGGGGGTGGAGGGGATCCATACATTGGAGG
>Ga0228711_1007363_pt1 | contig 15992 bp, 8 predicted proteins | sample MedpolnodulmetaG_2_FD_177996 | JGI IMG/M metagenome (GOLD analysis project Ga0228711, IMG submission 177996) | Root nodule microbial communities from Medicago polymorpha collected in Santa Monica, California, United States - brown nodules | ecosystem: Host-associated > Plants > Roots > Nodule...
AAGAGAGAGGAAGAGAAAGAGAGAGAGAGAGAGAGAGAGGGAGGGAGGGAGGGAGAGAGCTGAAGATGAGAAAGAGAGGGAAAACTTAGAGTGACAAAAGAGAGTTGGGAAAAATTGAGAGTATATATATATATATATAGAGAGAGAGAGAGAGAGAGAGAGAGAGATGGAGATGAGAAAGAGAGGAAAAGCTTAGAGTGACAAAAGAGAGAGTCAAGAAAAGTTGAGAGTATGGAAAGATGAGAAAATAATTATAAATAGAAAGATACACGCACATGAATTGTTTTTGTCACACAAAAGAAATGAAAAGAATAAGATTGTCCCAAAAGTTATCGTAAAATGGTTGTATAAATATATTTTTCTCATAAAGTAATAGTAGAGAGGAGATAGTGGAAGACCTGCGAGAAAAATTGAGTGTATGGAAAGATGAAAAAGTAATTATAAATAGAAAGATATATTGAGTAAGAGAAATTAAATTTATACAATCGTTTTTGGACAACTTTTAGGACTATTATTTTTCCTATCACTATTGTTTTTGTCACAACATAAGTGGAAAGAAAAAGGTTTTCCCAAAAGTTATCACAAAATAGTTGTATAAATATGAATTCTCATAAAGTAATAGTAGAGAGGAGAGAGTAGAAGATCTGACATGTGAAGTATGTTGTAGCGGATGACCGAAAAATGATTAACCTGCAAAAATAACAAACTGTGAAATAAACCTAAGGCGTGACTACGTCACTGGACTAAGGAATTATCTGCAAGATTGCGCAATTTCCCCAAAATACAACATGTTCTTCCCCGCGATAATCGTACCGAGGCTATCAAGACACGAGAAAAATTATTGACATAGTAACTCAAGCACTTGGTTTTTCTGTAAAATTGAAGGAAGAAAAGAAGAATGGTATATGTTTTCTCTGTATTTTTCATAAAAGCAATGTAGCTGAGTTAATATAGAAGGAATATATTTTCTCTCGTTGGAAAACGGTTCTTCCCCTTAAAAGGCAATATTCTATATTAGTTATTAATAATAATGATAATAACAGCCCAACAAATGAGAAGTTTATGGATAGGAAGGTAACGTATACGATCAGTAAAATTCAAGGATAACTAATTGCTAAGAAAATTAACCAAATCAAATTCATTTGAAATATGACTCTTCCTAATAAATATCGTGCATGTAAGCTTCTCAATATCTTGCTCGCATGATAAGAAGTTACATAGCTTTTCTTTAGTATTTGAAGTCCAAAAACTAGAGTTTGAAATCTTGAGTACATTTGCTCAATACTTTCATCATCTTTCATTTTGAACAACTCATACTGATGAACAAGCATACGAGCTTTTGCTTCTCTGACTTTCTTGCTACCTTCATAGTTTGCACAGAGAGAAGCAAACATTGCCTTTGCAGTAGATTTTTCACTCATCTTCATGTATTCTGCTTTAGGTATAGCAATGACAAGTGATCCTCTGATCTTGTGATGTTTCTTGTAAAGTTTCTTCTGTTCAGGAGTGTGTTTCTTTCTATCAATAGCAGCTCCTTCTTCATCAAGGACTAAGTCACCAACACCATCTTCCAGAATGTCCCATAGTTATTCATCTAAACTCATGACATAACTGTAGAAGTTGGTTTTCCACCAAGAAAATTCTTAAGGATCTCCATTAAACTTTGGAACTTTACCAGACTCAGCTTTCTTGTCACCATAGTCATATGGTACAACATTGTTGTTTCTACTGGTAGAGGTGTCTTCACCAGACATGTTTTTCTCAGATCTTTTTCTGTTACACTGTTATGTGTTAAGACAACATACCAAGGCTCTAGATACCAATTGAAGGTGAGAAAAACACAAGAAGGGGGGGGGTTGAATTGTGTTAACTTTTTCTTCGTTTTCTCCTACTGAAGTCACTGATCAGAGGCAGATAGATTTCAACTTCTGATGTGATAATCATAATCTAAATGCAGAGGATAAAAACAGAGAGAGAAAGAAGAAGGACACAAAACAATTATACAGGTCACTGATCAGAAGAGTTCACTAAAATGTAATATCTGATTGCAACTGCTCACTGCTACAACTAGCAAGAGACTTCAAATTACTCAAGCACAACTGCAAGAGATTTCCTATGCTCAAGAATACAATCAAGAGACTTCCTATGCTCAAGCACAACTGCAAGAGACTTCTATTCAAACAGAATTACACAGAAATTTGTTTGAGGTTGAACACTTGATATACAATCAGTGGTGTTCACAATGCAAATCAGATATAGACTCTTAAGACTCTAGAATTTCTAAGATTTGAACTTTGATAAGAAATTCTAAGTGAACTTTTGATGTGAAACAATTTCAGCAGAGTTTTGGCACTTATAAAATTGTTGTATGAGTCTTGAGTTAAAAACAGCAGGTCTTCACTCCTTTATATAGAGGTGTGAAAGATATGTTGCAAATTACCAGCACATCAAATAGAGTCGTTTGAAACTTGATTAGATCACCAATGATCTTTATGCCTGATTTGGTTATTGTCCTATGAAGGATCAATTTCAAATCCATTCCAAGTCTGGAGGAACACCGTTGCAGGCATAGCTGTTGTTCTTGTCCTGTTGCAGACACAAAACAGAGTAGTGGAGGTAGTGGTTGTACACTTCGTACAATTGTCCTTTTTCAACGCTCTCAACTGAATAAACATCTAATGCCTTCAAATTCATTTGAAATAGCCGTTGTTTTATTCTCCCAATCTTTTGTAATGATAGGCATGATTTAATCTTCATTTGAACAACATTTTGAAGTTCTTAAGTCTTCCAGCTTCTGTTGATCTTCAGCTCCTGATGATCTTCAGATGCTTCTGATGACGTCAGCTTCTGGTGACCAGCTTCTGAGGAGAGTGCTTCTGATGACGTCAGCTTTTGGTGATTAGCTTATGAGGAGAGTGCTTCTGATGACGTCAGCTTCTTCAGAACCGCTTGTCTTCAGAACCTCTTTTCTTCAGATGTTTCAAGCTTCCTTCTTGTTGATTCCATTGCTCTCATTTGTTCTTCCAAAACCTATACTTTAAAGAGACACTAAATTTTTGTCTATTGTCTTGCACACTTGAACAAATATTAGCATATCCAATTGACAATTTTTAATACTTTGTTATCATCAAAACTTAAAGGGTAATGTTAAACACATTTTGTTCCAACATGATATAGTTGACTTTAGAAGGTTATGAAGGTTTAGTATAAAATGGAATATAAATGTTTAATAATTTTGTGTGTGAGGTGTATGCTGTAAATAAAGAGTATATGGATAGAAAGATGAAACACACAAAAATTATCATGGTCCCCAGCTTAGGTGAGATTTTCCACTATGATGCTTGAGACAACCTTCTTAACTCTTGTAACTTACATTTAAGTGCCCTTTAAATTTTTACAACTGTATTCTCTAAGCCTCAACAGACTTACAACTTTTCTTGCTAAGTCATACATGACTTTACGCTTTTCTTCCACTTAACTACACTTTACAAACGTAAAGCTAATTGAGAATTTCAACACAAGGTATTTGAGAGTTTATAAAAATGAGGAGAAGAGACTTATTTTTAAGAAGATAAGAGAGAATTGTTACACACTCTAAGATTTCATGAGTCTTGAGAACTGATTTGTGTAATCAGTGACTTGAAGAGATTTGAACTCTTTTAATAAGTTGTTTAAGTATGCTTGTTAGTTGTGTATCGTCAAGGTTATAGATCTTCCCCTTTTATAAAGTTTTGGACCTCATGTAGTTAGTAGGACCCTTCCAATATCCTTTTGTTATGTGTCCCGGTGCTTAACAACTTTTATATAAAGTTTTGGGAAAACCTTTTGTACTTCAGAATGTTTCTTCGTTCATTAGTATGAACTTCATAATGTTCATGTGTTATCTGTGTGAACTTCAGAATGTTTTTGGGTTATTCAATATGAATTTCACAATGTTTTTATGGGTTCCACATATGAATTGTGTTCTTCGTATGAACTTTAGAATGTTTTATGGGTTCATGCCTTGCTAGTTGTCTTGGATTTTGTGCAGAGAGGAAAAATGAGATGTCACTTCATGCATATGTTTTGTGAGACTTTATTGACAATGAACAATATCCTCTCACTCATGTGTCGAGTGTTCATTTGATCTGAATGCTTTTTTCCTTTTTGCTTTTAGTACTTGCTTGTACTTTTCTCTTTGTCATGAAAAATGTACGGTTGTATGAACATTTTGATGTTTATCAGACTTGCCATTTGTTCATCTTATGATGATTTGTAAGTTCTTCATTTTTTGCAATCAAATCGTCAATAGTGAACTTGAATTAAGAACAACATGTATAATAACTGCGATGATCTTCCTTCATGACTTAGAAGAATATTCCTAGTGTTTGTACTTCATTGTTCTTGTAGTCTTTATGAACAATGAATGTACTTTTTGACTTTATTCACATATATTTCTTTATTTTATTTTTTTATCCAAAGTCATAGTCCTTTTTTGTATGTACACTTGTTTATGTTACGTGTGCTTTGAATGTTTTTGGTATGATCACTAATGTATGAGTTTTTTCTTGATAAATCTTATGAGAAACCTTCTTAACCCCGATGAGGTTCATTAGCCTTTAATTTTATTTGATCTCTTGATTATTGGTTTGATTTATATTTTGTTCTTGTCTTAGTTAATCACTTAAGAACGCATATTAAATACGAATAAACCACCAAAATTCATTAATCCTTTGATCATCAATGTTTGTTTATCTTTAAAACATGTTAGGGATATTGCCTCAACAACATAGAGAGGAAGGAGGTAGAGAGTCAAAAAAAAGAGAGAGAGCAGGAGGAAGAGTGACAGGAGAAAAGAGATACAAAGTGAAAATTAAAATTGATCAATTATCACTTACATCATAATGGTCTTTTAAATTAATCACTTACATCAAAATGATACTTTAATATAGTCACTAATTTCATGCAAAATGGTCCTTAAATATAGTCATTAATCTGAAGCAAAATAGTCATATGATGTGGTACTGATGTGTCATCCATGTTAAGGAGACAAAACAATTACTATGTCACATCATATCCTCTACAAACACAAGTTAACATAAAGACCAATTCACTTGACATAATTCAATTTTAGGCATTCTTTGGCTTAGTCACAAATTTCATGGGATAAAAGGCTCGACTCATACAATCGCAAGATGTAAATTGATGATTTATTCAATGAATTTTTAGAGGGTCCATAATGATGGGTGTCTCATTTTTTTAGCACCAAATTGAATTGACATCTTCATTGTATAGTAAACAAATATGGCACCTATAGAGAAAAGTGTGAGAAACAACTTTTCCCCTCACTTTTCTTAGGTCCCATCTCATGAACTTAAAATAAATAAACTTCGTTAAAAATATAATGATATATAGTTATTGATAGACACATTAGGTAATCTTTTTAAGGTGCTGAGTTCGAGAAATTTAATACTTATTGTAAAATCCTTTTGTCCCTAAGTGTAAACCCCCCTTAATATGTACATTTATTATTATATTTTTCAAATACATTGTTATTAATACTACAAATTTACCTTAAAAGATTTTTTAGTTAAAGTTTTTTTTGTTAAGGACTTTAAGTTAAAGTTAACACATATTAACATACAGATGGAAGCAGATGAAGGACAGAGGGTGGTGAGGATATCTCGGTTTAGTATAACAAGTGGATTGCAAATGATGTTACACTTATTCTGCAGGTTGATGGAGATTTTCCTCTAGCTGGTCTAAGAGTCTCAGATTCCATGCGACATGACCGCAAGGAATGGAATTTACCTTTTCCACGATCAATTTTTTTTTATCAACATGTAGTTGAACATATAGTGAACACACCATTCTACCCGTCAGTGACGACACATAAATCATATGGAAAAAAGAAAATCATGGTGAATATTATGTTCGTAGTGCATACCTTTTTTTTGTGCAAGAATTACTTAATACATCCCGCTTCAAGGTACAGGGCTTTTGGAATATAATTTGGAAGTTCAAGATTCCCCTAAAGGTAAAAAAAAATTATGTCGCAAATTTGTAGGAACTGCTTAGCAACTCGTGTACGCCTAAAAGATAAAGGAGTTACATGTCCTATAAATTGTACGTTGTGTGCGGTGGACATTGAGGATACACTTCATTTTTTTTTCAATGTCCAAGTAACTAAAATGTTTGGAGTATGTTGCCTTTATTTTCTTCTATTTCTATTTTGCTACAATAAGATATTGATAGCAAGAATATTATCTTCAAAGCTTAGATGCGGCTTTATTTTGTTGTGTGTTGTGGAGTATATGGAAACAAAGAAACAATAGAGTGTGGAACGAGGTAATTGATGTTAAAGTTTATGTTGTTGAGAGAGAAAAAACTATGTTTCATGATTGGCAATATGTACTAGGATTTGTAATACATCTTGTGCACAACCGTGATAAGAAGGAAATATGAAATGGATCAAACCAGCTAAAGGAAGATTTAAGTGCAATATCTTCTTTCTTTCCCTCGAATTAGTCTCATTTTTCAGTTTCTTTGATGTTGTTAGTTCGATTTTGACCTTCTCTTTCTCTGGATCGGATCTGTTTATTGTTGGTTGAGCCTGACCGAATTCGCGTTGAATGGTGTTTGAATGAAAGCCGAGTTTGGTTTGATTAGTGTATGGAGGGTTAGCTCGAATCTGATAGTGTTGATGTTTGGGTTTGTTTGTTGGACCGATTTGACAGAAACATGGTGATTAGTAGTTTGTGTGTGATTTGGGAGGCAGTCGCTAATTGGGTCTGATGTGACTCGTGACCAGTGATTGGTGACTCTGACCGATGTGCTTGCATTTATGACAGTCTATTTATAGACTGTCATATCAGGGTTAGGTGGACAAGTGCCTCTCTCTGATTGGCCAGATTGGATCAGACCAGTAGCTGACTGACATGTGGACAAGGACTGTACTCAAAGACTTAATAATAAAAGACAGTTTAATAAAAGAAAGAAAAATGGATTAAATGAATAAAAACGAAATTAGTAAATAAATAATAAAAAATAAATCGGTTTTAATTAAAAGGAAAAAATATTAAAAATAAAATAAAACATTTACAAAAGAATAATAAATAAAAAAACTGTCCCTTTCGGTAACAAAAAATGAGGTATTTTAAAATACCTCTCTGCCGAAATTTCGTCTGAGACGAAGAAATTACTCTGCTTTTAAAATACCAATAAAATGTTTTAATTATTTAAAATACGAATAAAAAATTTAACTGATCAAAATTTGGGGAATGACAGAGTTTGTATAAGGGATGATACATGCACTTTTGTTTTGGAAAAAACTGAATGGTTTACCCCAGTATGTGAGGTATATGTTGACGAAGCTCTTGGATTTTTATCAGCTTTAGAATGGGTTCATCAATTACACTTCGGATCTATCAATTTTGAGCTTGATGCCAAAAAAGTAGTGAGTAGTTTTTCATTCGCACGTCAGGACGTTACAGAGTTTAAGATGATTATTCATAATTGTAAAACTATCTTTGAACAATATCATGCCAACTCTAGTGTTGAATTTGTGAGGAGACAAGCAAGTGAGACAATTCATAAATTAGCTAAGGTGACGCAGTACGGAAGCGTAGGGTTAGTAAGCGTTAAACCTAGATTGAAAAGGAACAAGTTTGCAAGCGACAAACTTGTGAAAATAGGGTTGCAAGCGACAAACCTATCAAAATAAGGGTTTCCAGAATCCACCAGAATTAAGAGAAAAGTCTCGAATGTTAATAATGAATAAAAGTCTGCCTCTTAGGGTCCGTTTGGTTCGAGAGTTTTGGAGGGGAGGGGCGAGGAAGGGAGGGGAGATTTTTAATTTGAAGTGTTTGGTTCAATTTTTAGAAGGGGAAGGGATGGGAGGGGAGCAAATCTTTTTAAAATTTGATTGCATTGTCATAATTATCCTTAAATTAATTCAAATCTCAATATTAACCTTGTAACAACTTTTATTATTATTAGATTATATTATCTTTGTGTTTGTCGTCGAAAAGGATTATATTATCTTTGTAACAATCTTATTATTATTAGGTTATCTTATTCTTGTAACATTTTTTTTTTTGACAAATTGTAACAATTTTTATTATTATTTTGTTATATTTTTTTTAACAACTTTTATTAGTATATTATCTATCACTCTTATTTGTTACATCTAAAAACCACTTCTACTACTACTTTGTTGATGTCAACGACCTTATTATTATTCTTATCTTATTTTAATTCAACTTATTATTGTTTGTTGATCCTTTTTTTTTTCAATGTTAATTCACCGATTCATGTCTTGTTGTGGAAAATATATGAGCCAATTTGAGATAAAATAAGCAGCTTAGATGTTTTTGTCATTGGTTGGTCTCTGAAATTGTAAAATCAAGTAGTTTCTTTTATTTAATTAAGTTTAAGGGTAAAACAGTAAAATAATTTTAAAATCCCTCTCCCTCCCTTCCCCTCCCCTTGCGAACCAAACACGTTTTTAATTAAAATATCTCCCCTCTCCTCCCCTCCGTTAAAATCCCTCCCCTCTCCTCCCCTCCTAATTCTCGAACCAAACGGACCCTTAGGCTACATAAGTTCTGCTTATATAGTGATAGAAATAACAAACCCGTGGGCCGAAATAATAATAGAAAGTTCTAGAAAATTACTAAGATTTGGCTAAATAATAAATACTACTAAATTACTAATAAAATCCTCCTGCATCATAAGGCGACTACATTCTCAGCTAATTTTCAAATTTTGGTAGAAATATCAGATTGTATTGAACACATTTGAAGTAATGAAATGTTATAAACTTTTTTCCTTAAAAAATATACTTAATTGCATGTTTGGTCCCTTATGTATATTTTAGGTTTCAATTTGGTCCCTTATGTTTTAAAAGTTTCATGTTGGTCCCTTACGTTTTAAAGGTTTCAAGTTGGTCTAAAACGTTACTCACATTGGAATAAGTTAGTCCCTTCTACGACATGATATTAGGTTTAATAAAACGAAAAAATTAAAAAGAAAAACGTTTGAAAATTGATTTACTAAATAAGTTAAATTACATCACCCATTTGCCAACCCGAATCTTTAAACGGTCAAGTGACGAAGGGGCTGACTTATTCCAATATGAGTAATGTTTTGAACCAACTTGAAACTTTTAAAAATAAGGGACCGACTTGAAACTTTTAAAACATAAGAGACCAACTTGAAACCTAAAATAAACATAAGGGACCAAATATGCAATTAAACCTAAAAAATACAAACGATACTATATAAAGATCTTCACACAAAATGAACACCTTAAATACGCTATCCTTTTTTAAGGAAAATGTTAACATTTGCACTTAGAACACAAACTAAAGAATCAAATGTAAAAATTATGTCTTGAAAATTGTGCTAAATTAATTCTCAAAAAGTTAAAAACTATTAATGGAATCGGTAACATGTATTTAAGGATAACAATAAATACTTATAATAAACAAGAAATATTGATATTACTCCTAAACTCATTTACTTACCAATAATAAACAAGAAATATTGATATTACTCCTAAACTCATTTACTTACCACATAAACACCGAGTTTTATTTGTAGATGCCGACTGTTATTTGTGAGATAACAATATTGATCATTTTTCCTCTCAAAAAATATTCATCATTTGTGTAATTAATATTTGATAGTTTTTTATCAAGTAGTTTAATGGTTACAAATTTATCTTTTAAAATGAACAAGTGAGTTACTTGAATTTAAACTCCGGCGCAATGTTCAACTAGTTCTGGATAGTTGTTTAACCAAATAATGATAATCATTTGTGTAATTACTATTTTTTCTTACCATAGCGACTCTCCTAAATCAGAAAAGACCTCGTTTGTCTTTATTACATACACATTGACCTCAATTTGAGATGCCCCTCATCAGCAATTGGGTGATGCTTACCTATTAAGTTATGTCAATTTTGTGAACATAAATTTCTTTTCCTAATTTAAAAATTATTATTATTTGACAATTTTTGAACATTGAATTTACTATTGCACGTGTATGACTTTTTTTCTATTTTCTAGGATATTTCTAGTTCTAGATAGACTAAGTTTTTGTCGCATTATTCTTCAAATGACCAACAAATAATAACACACTACCCGTGGCTGCCAAGTTACGTACATAGCAATATCATTGAATTGAACAAATTTATCTTTTTGGCTTGATTTAAGGCTAGGTGTCACAACATAGAGAGACATCACATTATGTTGTGTTCTTTCGTAGCACCTTCCAAACTATGCGTCAAGTTCAGTCTATTTTTATTTTCTAATTTCTAACCTCGTGACTTTGGTAGAGAATCGTCCATTGACTAAAACTTTTTATTTTGCACTATACGTGATGCATTTTTTTTTCAATGAATCTACATATTAGGGTAAAATAAGCCGATAGAGTTTCATTCAACTTAACTTTATAAATGTTAGTTGTGTTTTTTTTTTAAATAGGTCTTTCGTCCCTGCAAATATAGGTCATTTGAATTTTCGTCCATGAAGTTATTAATCCTTCCAATATGTCACTGCAAATATTAATCATTTGAAAAATGGGTCTAATTACATCTGATTAGTAACTTCAGGGGCGAAAATTCAAATGACCTATATTTGCAGGGACGAAAGACCTATTTAAGCCAACCACCTCGCCCAATCATCACTTACCACATGGGCACCACGTCGCTAATGACAGTCCACCTAACAAAAAAATCTGATTAGGACCAAAAGTCAAATGATTAATATTTGCAGTGGCAGATTGAAAGGATTAGTAACTTCAGGGACATAAATTCAAATGATTTATATTTGCAGGGACGAAATACCTATTTAAGCCTTTTTTTTAACAAATCAAAATGAAATATATTAAAATCAACGGGTTATTCCTCCAACATAAGGTGTGTCAAAGAAGATAGCTAATAATTACATCAGAGTCTGAAACAGAAGTAAAACGTTAGCCAACACCCAAGCATAACAATGGGTTCTGACATCAATCATGAAACTTAATATGATAAACAACAAATTGTGTTTTATACCACCAAAAGGAGAGAAGCTTGATGTTTTCCAAGAGCTGATAATCCCCGCAACCGGTAACACACAGCTGAGCATCATGCTGAATAATCCCCCTTCGAAATAAATTAGCCTTCGTTAGCAATTTGTTTCCAAATAGGCGCCAACCAAAAATCGAGACCTTTAGAGGAACATTTTTCCTCCAAATGAGAGCCACAGATACCACTGGAGTAGTAGAAACAGAAGCCATCCCACTTGTAAGCGTGCGATAAGCCCCTTTAACAGTATAACCGACTGCCGGGTCAGGAATCCAAGACCATACATCATCAACATTAACCTGCAACACAACAGTCAATAATAACGACCTACACTCCTATAACAACTCCTCCTCCCACACTTGTAACCTTCGTCTCCACCTCCATGCCTCCCTTCCTACATCCCAACCTAAATCATTCATTTGCGCCACCATCAATAATTTGTTTTCAGATAAATCAAACAAACGACGGAAGCGAACCTGAAGAGGGACCTCACCTAACCACCTATCAAACCAAAATAAAGTACTTGAACCATTTCCGACTTTTAAACATAAATTATCATGAAACCAAGTACTCACTGCTGAACCAACACCATCCTGAATGTTTGTTATCTCCCTCCACCAAACCAACCCCTCCCTACCACCAGCCTGCAACCGCCCCCCACTAGGCCATATCTAGCAGCCAACAACCTAATCCACAGACTGTGACTCTCCGACACCTGCTGCCAACACCACTTACCCAACAACATCAAATTAAACTCCTTAAGTTTCCTTACCCCCAAACCACCAACCTCCTTCTCCAAACAAATGGAGTCCCAATCAATCCAAGAAATTTTCCTATTATCCTCACCCAAAATTAAAGTATCATATGCAAACTGTAAGTGAGAAACAGACAAGTTCTAACACGGGCCAACTTTATAACGAGAAATTAAGGTTAGTTGTGTTTTAAACTCGATCTAAGTTAGACTCAATTCATGCTCGCGGAAAATTCGGTTCACCAAATTAGTCTAAATCTTACAATAATCAAAAGTTAAAATTACTTAACTTGATCAACTCAATTTTAGTAGCTGTTAAAAGATGATTTTTTTGCTGAAAATTTAATTTTTATTAATGTGGCATTGTTGGAAGTTTGATTTCAGCTGAAAATTTAAGTTTTTTTTAGGGGGGTTGGGGTTGGACTCAAGTAATTTAAGATAAAGAAGTTGAAGAAGCTTTATGAGTTATTGTTTTAACGAGTTTATGAATTGTTTTATTCTTAACGTCTTGGAAATAAAGAAGAGAAATGTTAATTTTTTAAAATGTTGTTGTATTTTGATAAAAGTTGTATAAACTCCTTAAAGTTTGAAAAGGAATCAATTTTTTTAACAACTTGAAGATATTTTTCAGAGTAAAAATGACTGTATTGAATTTTGAGCTTACAAGATGTTTTTGGAAAATATTGTAAAAGCAAAGGAGATTATCGTGAAACATTTTTAGAAAAATATTACTCCCTCCGGTCACTAATATAAGTAAAAGTTAACTTTTTAGTTTCATTCAATAAATGATGTATGTGGTCTATTGTATGTGGTCTATATATAGACCACATACACATTTATTGAATGAATCTAAAAAGTGAATGTTTGCTTATAATAGTGACCGGAGGGAGTACAAGAAAACGTTCAACTTTTAAAAAATTCATTTGGAAGAAGATTTCTTTTCTCATAAGTCTTGGAAACCCTAGAATTTAATTTCTATATTTAAATGGACTGTTTGGAACTTTTTGAAAAAAAGTAATTTCATAAGTTGAGTAGTTCTTTTAAAAAATAATTTGAGTATAAGATTTTTACCGAAGTGTTCCGACCTAGAGAGATCCCTGATTAAACATATGCATTTTGTGTTGAGTTGGTTTGAAAGAAAATAAACCCTATGTTTGAGTATGGTGTAGACGATTTATGGTCTAGTGTGAGATTTTCAGGGGGGTTTCTTTTATCTTAATCAATTGTTTGATCTAAGGTGTGAGACGTCTATAATGAGATAAATGTGTTTTGTTTAAGGACATTTTGTAATTACAACATGACACAATTGTTAGGAGTATATGCTTCATTGACGAAAGGACTAACTAGAGAGAGATTTCATAACACATCGATTAAGATGGAACTATTGTATGTGGAAAAATCAACCACTCTTGATGATAATCCGACCCAAATGACTTGAGATCCCAATAAATAGTTAAATGGGCAATAACAAGTTGTGAAGTGATATGAGGTAAACATGTTGTACTATTTCATGAGAGGCATGACTCTAAAGCAATAAGATGATGAGATAAAAGGAAACTCTTAATGAGATTTATACTCTATATGCAGTGGAGTAGCTAGCTACATGAGATCTCTTGATAGCCTCACCTTGATGAATGTGAAAGTGGGACTGCTTCCTATGGAATTATATACAAAATTATAGAGCATTCATTAAATCAGGATTGACGTGCAGAACCTTTAATGTACGAGCTTTTTTAGAATACACTTAAAAACAAATTGTGTGTGTTTTAATGTTACAAATAGAGTTCAAGACTACAAGTCACTCTAGTAAAATCTGAATATCGTGGTGTATTATTTATTACTTTTTACTGACACAAAACCTTAAATTAGTTTTTTTATTTATTTTTGGTTTCAGTACACTTCATCACCATGTAAGTGTTTTGCATGTGTCAGCATGCGTTTCACCCACACCAATGCATGCTAAACACACACTTGTGTGTGTCCTCCTATAGTCAACTCTTATATGAGTTGTTGTTTAATGAGGCAAAATCATACAATTGGGTTTCTAACAATCAAATGATCTAAGTTATCGGTTTTGTAACCTAACTTGGATCCTCGCCTATATAAAGAGTTCATCTCCCTCACTTTTACTCACACAAAACTTGACAACAAGTGATTTTTTTTATTCTTTCTCTTATGCTTGATGCACTTTTGTGCCACTACTCCATTTTTTCCCTTCGGAATTAAAAAGTGGTCTTAAGACCATGGTCGCTTTTGAGAAATTTAGCCCCTTCAGTTTTTTCTTAGAGTGGTCATTGAACCACAATCCCTTTGAGTTGTCCCTTTGAAAGTTAGAGTGGTCTTGGTAGAACATTAGAGTGGTCATTGCATATATTTGAGGTTGTATTTCTAGAACGGATCATGCAGTATAATCAAACTCTGATACAGTTGTAGCTTTTTATCCTAAGAACGTCTTAGTTAATAATCTACTTGCATAATTTTAAAAAATGACACAAAACGTCTTAAAGAAAATGACATAATCCATAACTCATCCGAAAAATATCTTTGGTGGCTGGAAAATATTTTTAAACTATTTCAACTAATGTTCCAACGGTTCTTTTTGCAATGTTGTTGGATGTTGAGAAAATCTAGAATTTTAACTAGTTCTTCATGCGTTCTTTTTGTTGTTGTTTTCGCTGTCTTACTTGAAAGAATTGCAAATTTTACCTAGTTCTCTATGTTTGACGTGAGAAAATTAATAGTTTGTTATTGCTATCAATGCATTGTTTTTGTTCTAGTTGTTTCTTGTTAGGGCATTGTTTTTGTTTGTTATGAAACTTGCCAACCTACTCAACACAATTTTCTCCAAGAAAATTGAACATCTTATCTTATGAGAAAATTCTGTTGGTTTTAATTCAATAAATTTGACAATTGATTAGAATATAAGATAAAACAAGATGCTGCGTTTTTGCTTAAAAAAAACATGTTGCATTTTGTTCATATTGTTATCTTCTTTACACTACCAACGTCACTACTCATCTGTCATCTAGATTACAAGCAACCATGCTTCATGGAAATGACTTGGCCCCTTGATTCCGTTGGCAAAAGACAAGGTTAAAGAGGAAAGAACAAAAATAAACTAATCAATGGTCATTGTTGAAAATGTTGTGAAGCTATGTCAAGGAGAGATGTACCTATAACTACATGATTACCGATATGAAATCCATGATAACAATAGATTACGTAAATTACTCACCAATTAAGAGATTAATTTAATATTCCCTAAAAAAAGAGATTAATCCTTATTTATTAATTTTGTTAGGCACCAACTTAACATAATATTTTCTCTCTAATTTGTTGTATTAGGTTAGCAGCAATTTAAAAAAATGCAGCGCACCAATTTCTCATCACTAATGACATTTTCATTCATATCTTGTTGTGTCATCGTTTATATATTTCTATTGTTTCTGTACCTTTTTTTTATGTACACTTATCCTTATTTATTAATTTTGTTAGGTTTGCAACAACTTAACCTAATAATTTAGCATGTTTTTCGAAGCATATAACTTAAGTAATGGTTTTTGGATTGTTATTAGTAGTGTTTTTTGAAGTATATAACATACTGAAGCATATATCGGTAGTGTTTTTGAATTGTACAATTTAAATCCCACTGTATTTTGCTAATTATCCTTTGGCGCCACTCTTTCGATTTGCAACTTATGAACACCCTTTGACGCCACTGTTCTTTTTTTTCCACTGTTACCAGTTATATATTGCATTTTATTATTCGTATGTCAATCTCTTAACAATAAACTCGTGCGACACACGGGTCATCGATCTAGTTTGATATATGTTAGTATAAAAATAAAATAATGCTTGCCGCCTAAGTATGAAAGCTACATGTAGAGGTCTAGAGGATTAGAATTAAGCGTTAATCAAAATATGGTGATAATGTTGGGGAGAATTATTATAAAAAAAAAATGTTGGGGAGAATTAGAGTTCAATTGAAACAATTCAAGTTAAATTATACTTAACTCACGATTTAATTCAAGATTATCAACATTTCTTTTTTTAAGAATCGAAGTTTTAACAAAAATAAAAATATTGATGAGTATCTGTTAATATATTCATTAATATCATTATGACCATTAACGTTAAGACGAACACTAATTTGATTTTTTTTTTTTTTATAGAAAAAGGAACGCTAATTTG
>Ga0228711_1007370_pt1 | contig 15982 bp, 9 predicted proteins | sample MedpolnodulmetaG_2_FD_177996 | JGI IMG/M metagenome (GOLD analysis project Ga0228711, IMG submission 177996) | Root nodule microbial communities from Medicago polymorpha collected in Santa Monica, California, United States - brown nodules | ecosystem: Host-associated > Plants > Roots > Nodule...
AATAAACATATATATATATATATATACATATATATATATATATATATATATATATATATATAATTAACCTTGAATATAATATGAACTTATCCATCCAATATAGTTTAACAATATATACCTACTCCATTTGTTCCATAATACGAGTCTAATATAAATTAAGTAACTTAATGATTATTAGATACTTTTATAAATTAATTTTTCATCTATCATATTAAATCAATATCATAATTTATTCAATTTAACAAACTTCCATAATAAAAAATATATCATCTTCCTTCAAAAAAAAAAAATATCATCTATTCTTTTTAATTCTAAAAGAGGTTACCTTATATGTAATAATTTCATTAATTCCGATCTTATCTTGTAAATTAATATATTTGGTCTCTTTCTATTCAAAATAAGTTAGAGATTTATAAGTTGTTTTATTTGGTCTGTCTAAAATTAGAAGTTGTTGTCCCTTTTAATTAAGGTCAATATATTAGTAAAAATATTATAGTATTATAATATTTAAATATTAAAATTTGTGAATCATATGTAAAAATTGAAATTTTCGTGTAAAATTATTATCAATTATTAAAATTGTAATAAAAGTAAGTTAATCACATTTGAAATATTATTACTTTTATTTAAAATAGTAAATACAATAAATCAATTAAAGTAATAATATTATTATCAATTGGCCTTCATTTTTTTGTGTGAATGCTACTAGAACACCCTGATGTCATAATTTGTCAATACATTCATAATTTGCCATTATATTATATACAAGACACATTGAAATGCATATCAATATCCATAAATTCCATTGACATAGAAATTTTGACATTGAAATGATCATGCTAACAATACCTCTAGTTGTGGCTGTCACACTCATCCTCACCTTATTCCTATTTGCTTCTCACCAAACAAAATGCCTCAAAACCCCAGCCTTCACAAATTGGCCTTTTGTTGGTATGTTACCCCAATTCCTTTGGAACATATCACACATCCATGATTTTTCAGCTAAATTGTTGACATCAAAAGGTGGAACAATGGAGTTCATAGGACCATGGTTTACCAACATGTATTCTGTAGTCACAAATGATCCATTGAATGTCCACTACATCATGACCAAGAGGTTTGAAAATTTTGTGAAAGGTGATAGGTTTCGTGAAACGTTCCAACCTTTTGGTGAAGGAATTTTCACTACTGATTCACATCAATGGAAATACAATAGGAACCTTCTCCAATATCTCTTCAAACAAAGAAGCTTCGAAGCTTTTCAAGAGAAAATCATTCACAACAAAGTTGAGAAATCATTGATTCCTTTATTGAATCATTTTCAACAACAAAAAGGGTTGATGGTCGATTTACAAGATGTGTTCAATCGCTTCACGTTTGATAACATTTGTTCAATAATTCTTGGACATGACCCTAATTGTCTTTCCAATGATTTCCCTGAAGTTGCGTGCGAGAAGGCTTTTAACCAAGCTGAAGAATCCATCTTTTACAGACACATCGTACCGGCTTGTGTTTGGAAATTGCAAAGTTGGCTTCAAATCGGTGAAGAGAAAAAAATGACCAAGGCATGCAAAGTATTTGATCAATTCCTATTTTCGTGTATAGCTTCAAAGCGCGAAGAGCTAAAGAAAAATTGTAACAAAAATGAAATTAATGCTGAAAGTGATGATGCTCATCATGTTGATTTGCTAACTGCTTTAATTAGAGAAGAAAATAACAAGGGTGGTGAAAGTGAATCAATTGGTGACAATTTTCTAAGAGATGCTGCATTCAATCTCTTTGTAGCTGGGAGAGATACCATAACATCTGCACTTACATGGTTATTTTATCTTGTCGCTACACATCCTTTAGTAGAAGCCAAGATTCTTGATGAGATAAAAAAAAAATTTGGACACAAAGAGAAGCCTTGGATTTTAAGTGTTGATGAGGTTAAAAAGCTTGTTTATCTTCATGGTGCTATATGTGAGGCGTTAAGGCTTTGTCCGCCTATTCCTTTTGAGAGAAAGCAAGCAATTGAAGCCGATATACTTCCAAGCGGTCATCATGTTTTTCCGAATCAAATTGTATTTTTTTCTTTGTATTCAATGGGAAGGGATGCAAATATTTGGGGAGAAGATTGCTTGGAGTTCAAGCCAGAGAGGTGGATTTCTGAGAGAGGAGGTATTGTTTATGCACCGTCTTACAAGTTCTTTAGTTTTAATGCTGGACCTAGGACTTGTTTGGGAAGAGAATTGGCTTTCATTCAAGTTAAGATGGTGGCTGCTTCTGTTTTGTGGAACTATTGTGTCCATGTTGTGGAAGATCATCAAGTCACTCCAAGCCTTTCAATTGTACTTCTCATGAAACATGGTCTTAAAGTTAAGATAAGCAAAAGGGGAATTTAATTTTATGCAACGGGACATATATGAAAACTATGGTGTCTTCTATCAAATAACTAAATAATACTAGCATTGTACTATCATGTGGGAAGTAGTATGAAGAAATATATCTATCTAAAATTTTAAACATATTTATTTAAGTAAAGTGTAGTAAGATTATTATTTTGATTGCCTTGCAGGTTTCACTTATAACTAAATGGATTGTTTATAACTTTGAAACAAAAAATTCATTTATGTTTTATTTCTTTGACTTTTTTTTTGTCTATCTTCATGATTTTAATGTCATTTTTTTTACATGTCAATATTTGTACAAGGCATCTCATACTTGAGTGTGCTCATTTCAAAATATGAAATTACATTTCCTCGAATGAAAGTTCTAGAAATAAGATTTCCCGCACACTTAGGAGTTTAAAATTAAAATAAAGCATTTGATTATTATTATCATTCTTAATCGATTAGGGATCCTTACTCTCAGTGATGCCTACCATAATTATTTCGTGTAACAATTAATTATTATTCTTTCTTCAAAAATAAAATAAAATATAAAATTATCATTTTCTTTTAGACTTTGTATTGATTATACCAATTTCTTTTCACTACGGCAGTTGATAAGTTCTTGGAATTTTCATAAAATAAGAAATAAACTCTTGGAGGTGTGATTCTTCACAATAACAATGGTCTATCTCTAACATTTCTTTCTAAATATATGAATGTTGGATTCATATGTCATATAGACTAATGTCAATCTCTATACGTAAGCTAGTATAATTTGTGTTGTCCAAATTTTATGCAATATCAATAGTTTTTGTTGCTTTTTTTAACCAAAAAAAATTGTCAAAATTGGATGCGATGTTAATGCTACCTCCTGTCTCTTTCTTGTAGGTGTTTTTACGCAAAAAAGTTATGTCATATTGATAATCAAAATTTTAATAAAATTGGTATCTTGATAACACTTTTTTGAAAGCTAATACATGTATTCACCGCACTCATATGGTCTAAGAAACTACACATCCTTTCCACTTATAAAACTCTAATAATTTTTCCCAGCATCATATTTCAATTATAATTTATAATTTATACATAAATAAAAGATAAGAGAGTAACAAGCTGCGCTACCTCTTCATGAATGGCATAACCAATCCTATTTAAGTACAACAACCATAGACCTAGGTCACACCATATTGCTATACATAATCCTTTGAACTCTTTGTACTAAAAAATGTAAAAAATGTCAACAGTTTCTGGTACTAAAAAAATGTAAAAAGAAACTGAAATTTTGGAATTTTCAAAAATTATAATATTTGAAACATTGAAGGTTACTTTTCCTCTTTAATTATTTAAAAGTTAAAAGTAGAGTCATCTAATCAGATTGTAACTCTCAATATATTTTGTAAGATTGGGATTTGGGAGTAACCATTCTATATATTCGAGTGATTTTGAGTAATGCGAGGGACCTATAAAATAATTACCACAATATTTAAAAATTCAACCTCTGAATATAATAAGAACTTATCTATCTAATATTATGAGTCTAACATATAAATTAAGCAACTTAATGAATATTATATACTTTTTTTAATTCTTAAAAAAAATAAAATTAATCTTTCATATTGAATAAATTTTTTTAATCTTTCATATTGAATTTATGTTACCATTTCTTCAACATAACAAATTTCTATAATAAAAAAAATATCATCTATGTATTTTTTTATTCCAAAAGGGGTTGTCTACCTTATATGTAGTAATTTCATTAATTACGATCTTATCTTGTAAATTACTATATTTGGTCTCTTATTATTCATAATAAGTTAAAAATTTATAAGTTGTTTTATTTGATCGGTCAAAATATATAAATTATTGACCCTTTTAATTAAGGAATATATTTTAATTGATACATAATATGTAAATGTAAATATATCATAATAGTATATTTTTTTAAGGAATAATATTATGTATAATTTTCATATATTATTTCTTTTATTTTAAATAGTAATAAAATGAATAAATTAAATGTTGTTTGACTACTATTCACACATTCATAATTTGTTTCGTCATCAAATTGGGGCATTTGAATGCCATTATATATAGAGGGACACATTGGGATGCATATCAATATCCATCAATTTCATCCTTCTAGAAATAATATTCATCAATTTCATTGACATAGAAATTTTGGCATTGAAAATGATCATGCTAACAATACCTCTAGTTTTGACTGGCACACTCATCATCACCTTATTCCTTTTTGCTTCTCACCAAACAAAATCCCTCAAAACCCCAGCCTTCACAAATTGGCCATTTATTGGCATGTTACCACAATTCCTTTGGAATGTAGCAGACATTCATGAATTTTCAGCTAAATTGTTGAAATCAAAAGGTGGAACAATTGAGTTCCTAGGACCATGGTTTACCGGCATGTATGGTGTAATCACAACTGATCCATTGAATGTTCACTACATCATGAGCAAGAGCTTTGACAACTTTGTCAAAGGTGATTTGTTTCGTGAAATGTTCGAACCTTTTGGTTTAGGAATTTTCACTACAGATTCAGATCAATGGAAATACAATAGGAATCTTCTCCAATATCTCTTCAAACAAAGAAGCTTTGAAGCTTTTCAAGAGAAAATCATTCACAACAAAGTTGAGAAATCATTGATTCCTTTATTGAATCATGTTCAACAACAAAAAGGGTCGGTGGTTGATTTACAAGATGTGTTCAATCGATTCACATTCGATAACATTTGTTTGATAATTCTTGGACATGATCCAAATTGTCTTTCAACAGATTTCCCCGAAGTTCCATCTGAGAAAGCTTTTAACCAAGCGGAAGAGTCCATCTTCTATAGACACACCGTGCCGATTTGTGTTTGGAAGTTGCAAAGTTGGCTTCAAATCGGAGAAGAGAAGAAAATGACCGAGGCATGCAAAGTATTCGATCAATTCCTATTTTCATGTATAGCTTCAAAGCGCGAAGAGCTAAAGAAAAATTGTAACAAAAATGAAATCAATGCTGAAAGTGATGATGCTCATCATGTTGATATGCTAACGGCATTGATTAGAGAAGAAAAAAACAAGGGTAGTGAAAGTGAATCACTTGGTGACAAGTTTCTAAGAGATGCTGCATTCAATCTCTTTGTAGCGGGGAGAGATACCATAACTTCTGCGCTTACATGGTTATTTTATCTTGTCGCTACACACCCTTTAGTGGAAGCCAAGATTCTTGAAGAGATCAAAGAAAATTTTGGACACAAAGAGAAGCCTTGGATTTTAAGTGTCGATGATGTGAAAAAACTTGTTTATCTTCATGGTGCTATATGTGAGGCATTGAGGCTTTTTCCACCAATACCTTTTGAGAGAAAGGAAGCGGTTAAACCCGATATACTTCCAAGTGGTCATCATGTTTATCCGAATAATATGATATTGTTTTCTTTGTATGCAATGGGAAGGGATGAAGATATTTGGGGAAAAGATTGCTTGGAGTTTAAGCCAGAGAGGTGGATTTCTGAGAGAGGAGGCATTGTTTATGCTCCGTCTTACAAGTTCTTTAGTTTTAATGCTGGACCTAGGACTTGTTTGGGAAGAGAGCTGGCTTTCATTCAAGTTAAGATGGTCGCTGCTTCTGTTTTGTGGAACTATTGTGTCCATGTTGTGGAAGGTCATCAAGTCACTCCTAACCTTTCAATTGTGCTTCTCATGGAACATGGTCTCAAGGTTAAGATAACCAAAAGGGGAATTTAATTTGATGGAGATAGCTAGCAATTTCAAATATTTCTGAAGTATGGGGATATATTTGAAGACTATGGTTTTTTGTATCAAATAACTAAATAATAGTAGTATGGTACTATCGTGTGAGAAGTAATATAATGAAGTATATTTATCTAAAATTTTAAATAAAATTATCATTCTATAGATACCTTGTATTTGATTACCAATTTATTTTCACTTTGGCAGTTCATAAGTTCCTATAATCATAGACACTTTTTATCACATAAGAAATTTTAATCATAGACAATTTTTCTTACAAAAAAAAAAAAAAGTTATGTCATATTAATAATCAAAATTTTAATATAACTGGTATCTTCATCACAATTTCGAAAGCTAGTTTTTTAATATACAAGCTAGTTTATCTTATTACAAGATTTGAGTCCAACTCAAAAGTGATCTTAGTGGAAACAATTTCAATTGCCGATTTGATAGCAAATAGAATATTGAATAGAAATTGGATTCAAAGGATAACGATAAGATTTGAAAGCTAGTTATTATTATACATGTATACGTTTTCCCATTTGTTTGATGAATGAAAATTTTAGTCTCCAAACCTCACAAATTATCTAAATTCTTAGTTTCATTTGTCCAAAATTTCTTTTACTTTTTGTAAATGTGAAACACTTTATGATCGAATATTTAAAATATATTAAAAAGGGAATTTCGGCATTTCCAAAATTTTAAAAAGTTGAAACATTAAAACTTACTTTTTCTTCTCTGTATATTTAGAAAGGAAAAAAAAATGCCCAGGTCCATGAACTATTTGAGAATTTTTAAATAAAGCCTTAAAATACAAAAATTTGTAATTGGGTTCTAGAACTAATTTATTTTTTTCAATTAGATTCATATGTTAAAAAAAATGTTAGTCAACAATGATGTGCCATATTATATAAATAAATCCGTGAAGTAATTTGCTGTTTGTAAATAGGTCTAAAAATTATAAACAATTGGCTTAATTTGTCTCACATAATTAAGGGTGTAACTGTTCAGTTTAGTTCGGTTATCAATAAAAAAAATATTCAAACCAATCAAAAGTGAAACGATTCAATTTGATTTAATTTTCAACATTTTTTAGAAGTGGAATTGAAATAAACTATATCGATGATATTTAGTTTTTTTCTGTTACACCAATGATATTTAGTTTGATTTAATTTGGTTGACCGATCTCCGCATACAAACCAAAATTTTGTTACTCGTGTGACTCGTCGAGAAGAAGATTGAATGAGAAAAGAGAAGTATAACGAACGAGAATTCATAGTGCAAGTGTGAAAAATTCAAAATTCTGACATTTTGGAAGAGTTAAGAAACAAAGATAGCAACAAACTTATGTTCCATATCTTTTCTTTTAAAACAATAAAAATTAATTTTAGTACCTATAGAAAGGAAATATTACTTTCCTGATCTTTTAACTTAATTTCAAGTAACAATTTCGTCTTTTACTTTTTTTTTCTTCACGTCATCTCCGTCCCTATGATCAATTTGTATATGAATTTTTAAGATTCAAATCTATAGTTTTATTTTGATATGAGCTCTTAGTGTTCACATTTATGATCCTTTACTCATGTTTTCATAAATGTTTTAGATTTGATGCTTGAAAGCCCATATGCAAACATGACGTATTCTAGCATACGCAAGGATAACATGTAGCGCGCCGTGAGAGACCAAAAAATAAGTGAGTCTATCCTAAAACATATTGTGAACTTCTTGCCTTGGTTTCATCTTCTGAGTTCTAATTTACAGACATTGAGCAGAGTGAATAATGGGGAGATTAAGAGTAATGGTGGTGATGGAGATAGTGGGGAAAGAGAGAGAACAAGGTGTGAGTGGTGCTGAGAATAGTAGAATAATCTGATGTGAAGGTGTAAGATGATATGGTATGACTTAGATGCATCAACGGTGAAATTAAACTCATGCACGGTTAGTGATTTCCTTCACTCACTCACCCACCGTAACCTTCGCCCGCAAACATATCAAAAGGATAAAAGTGAAGTGAAAAAAAGATAAATGACAAAATCATTATCTTAAATTTAGTTTAAATGAAGACGAGTTTTATTTTGCCTTTTAAAAATTCACATGGTTTATGAGACTATGGAACCTTGTGTTGGGGGTATAGACAAATTTTAATATGGAATAGGTTCATCTGTTATTTGGGCTGTCTCGTGGAGGTGTGTATCTTGTGCCATATCACAAGATGAAATTGAAATCAAAAGCTTTCTTCACACACGGGTGCGGGAAAAAGGCTATTTTTTTTTCTTTTTCTACTCTCTTGTCTTCTCGTACTAGTTAAGAATTGAATTATGCTCCTCTCCTAGCACATCTTGCTCGCGCCCAGCTGAACTTCCCAAAATACATTTGTGTGAGTTAAGTAACGTGGCGTGACTTAACTCACGCACCTTATAACTCTGCGTGACTTAAGTCACACATCACTAGCAGGTGTGCAAGTTAACTCACGCAGGTTGGTCTGTGGTTAGAGTTCAAGAACACACGTTTTTTGGACGGTGGTCAATGCATTTTAATGGTTTTTGCACGTTTTTTTTAAGTTTTTTCACGTTTTTTGACCTTATTTAGTGCTATGTTATCTTAAACCACCTATAAATACCCCTCTAAACTTCCCCATTTCCTCACACCATCTCACATTCTCACTCTCTCCCCCTATGAATCTCCTTCTTTATTTTGGTGTAAAAAGAGAAAGAAACCAATTCTGGGGATAAAATGTGATTAGTGAGCAACTTTCTTGAGGAAAAAAGAACCACATTGAGTAAAACTAAATGTGCAGATTTAGTTTTTCCCTAGAAAGGCTGATCTTCTTGTGGATTTCTTTTAGTTTTACCACAGGAAGGCTGGTTTTCTTGTGGATTTCTTTTAGTTTTACCACCGGAAGCTAGGTTTTCTTGTGGTTTTTTTCTTCGCAGATTTAGTTTTATCCCATTGTAAATGTAATAAGAATTATATTAATAAAATGATATTTTATATCTATTATTTTTGTTTCTTTATTTTTGTTAATTTTTTCATTTATTTTATGGTTGTGTATTGAATTAATAAATTCGAATAAACTAAATAAATAAATTAGAATAAATTCAGCATGAATTCAAATAAAAATTGTGTATTGAATAAATTCGAATAAAGTTGCGTATTAAAAAAACCGAAAAAAACCTAATTAGACTCAGCGTGAATTCGAATAAAAGTTACATTAAATTACACAAACAACATGTATATCAACTATATATGTTATCACAACAAATTCTTTCATATAAGACGAGTCATCACATAAAAAATGAGGTGCATTCCGTGACACTAATCTTATATGAAGGAATTCGATATCATAACTTATATAGTTGATTCTGTATAATATATGTTGTTTTGAAAGGAACAATAAAACTTCCGGGTAAAATTTTTTAGTATTACATTACATTACATAAAGTTACTAAATGTGTCATATCATTACATTACATTACATTCGGGTTGCACCTTCAAACTACAACAATTGTCCTCTAAAATGGTAAATTCAAACTGGCTAACCAGCAGATCTCAAGCATTCACCCGAAAGTTTTATTATTCCATTCAAAAGATTTAATTCTTGTTAGGCTTGGTTTAAATGATGGTATTCAAGTGTTAAAAGAATGAGATGCATTCCTTTACACTTCAATACCTTCATCTAAACGAGCCTAACAAGAATTTAATCTTTTGAATGGAACAATAGAACTACTGGGTGAAAGCTTGAGAACTTCCGTTTAGCAAGTTTGAATTCCCATTTCAGGGTAAGACAATTGATGTAGTTGGAAGGTGCATTCCCTACCTAATCATGATCCCTACCTAATCACGATCTTCTGGCGGAATCAGATTGTTGATAATATCTTCAGTTGATCTCAGCAACGTTACACGCATATCGATCCACTGGAACATGCATTGCTCCCAGAACATGCTCCTCACGTTATCGTCGGTCGTTAATTCCACCCAACTGAATGATATTCTCCCATCGTCGAGCGTTGGACATTTATACCGAACATATTCCACCCTCGTGTCTTCGGGGTTGACTCATTGGTTGAATTCATTCAGTTGATCCTTGATACTTCTTAACGTGACACCAAGGTGTCGAACCTTCAACCTCTGAGGTTCTCCACTATTGAATTGTGCATGAACGCCGAACATATCGACCATTGCTTCAAATCTACACAATAAGAAATTAAAGACAACCAATGAAAAACTCATTCAAACATTTCATCAAACACTTGCAGTGCAAATTATACATAAACCTTACAACTCATAACTACAACATTAACATGCAAACATCTTAACAATTAAGCAACATTAGTCATTTACATGTTACATTGTATCATTTCTTGCAGGCAAAATTAAAATTTAAACAAACCCTAAATCTAAAAAAATTCTCTAAAACTCAAAACTACAACATAAACATGCAAACATCTAAACATTTAAACAACACAAGTCATTTTCATGTAAACATTGTATGATTTCTTGCCAAAGAAACCAAAATTTAAACAAACCCTAAATATAAAAAAAATTCTAATTTAAGAGAAAAAATTTGACGTATAAACATAAAAGGTTGATGATGTTTGATTATGAAAACTTACTTGTTATTGGAGTGTTGTTTGATTTGAACTTGAAGGAATTTTGGATTTGGGTGATTTGAGAGAGATTTTTTGAGATTTTAGATGAGAAATGAGGAAATGAGGTGTTCTGCCTTCTTTAAAACAACACGTAGCGTGAGTTAACTAACGCCGCGTTAGTTAACTCACGCGGCCTTAGTTAAGTAGCGCAGACTTTAACACTTGCATTACATAACTAATACAGGGGTATTTTCGATAAAACAGTTATACACGAGCAAAATGTGCTGAGAGAAGAACAGAAATCTTAAGAATTTTATAACCTGAACAACGTAAACATGTTAAAACACCTCCGCAAGCCCTTCATATTTTTGGAATTTATAGTGAAGAAAACAAATAGCCGTAAAAAATGTTAGGTTATTAAAATGTCAACACGTGATTGTCAAGCATACTTTTATTATGAACTACATGATCCAACTTACATAAACTTTTACTCACCATGTGAACTTCATTAGCCCCCATGTTCAGGGAGTTAATAACAAAGTCGAAAATGTTGATGGAAAATACGTTGGAGACTTTTTCTTGTGATACAAAAAGTAATTTTTTATTTTTATATAGACTAAAAATACATTTAACTTTAAAGTCTATAAGCTAATAAAAATAACAGTTGGAACTAATAATAGTTTTTTTTTAATCCAAGATAAGCAAATTTCCTATAATCCGATATATACATGACGCATAAACAATAGTTTTCTTTAGTTTCTCCATCTTAACTTGAATGAAAGCCAGCTCTCTTCCTAAACAAGTCCTAGGTCCAGCATTAAAACTAAAGAATTTTAAGACGGAGCATAAACAATGCCTCCTCTCTTAGAAATCCACCTCGCTGGCTTAAACTTCAAGCAATCTTTTCCCCAAATATCTTCATCCCTTCCCATTGCATACAAAGAAAACAATATCATATTATTCGGATAAACATGATGACCACTTGGAAGTATATCGGGTTTAACCGCTTCCTTTCTCTCAAAAGGTATAGGCGGAAAAAGCCTTAATGCCTCACATATAGCACCACGAAGATAAACAAGCTTTTTACATCATCAACACTTAAAATCCAAGGCTTCTCTTTGTGTCCAAAATTTTCTTTAATCTCCTCAAGAATCTTGGCTTCCACTAAAGGGTGTGTAACAACAAGATATAAGAGCCATCAGGGTCGGCCCAATGTACTTTTAAGCCTAAAGCAAAATTTAAATAGAGGTCTTTTATATGCGTTTAAAGAGAATAAGACAAAATTAACATTAAAAAATTCATAAGTTCCCTAAATCAAAAGTAATTCTATATGATGTATGCTAGACACTAAATTAATATGAGTATTTTGTCAGTTAGAAATCAAACTTTGGTTTGTCACATTGTGAGAGGATATCCTCTTTCGCCATAATCAACTCCGTTAGTGGGCGACCTTTTTAATATATATATATATATATCGCGCACGCACGTGTGCGTGCGTGTTGAAAATAATATTTAATATAAACATTATTTACGAATTGTTAGAGATCATAAAATAACAAAATAATATTGAAATGATACAAATATAAATTAAATTTTAATTACACACTACTTTTCTTAATATATTTAGAACAACCGACATCGAATTCAATTGTTACGAATTTGAAGACAAAAAGAATTTAAGGTTCAAATAACCAATAAAATACCTAGCATTGAAATCGAACTTACAACATGAACTATGACTCTTCATTTGCATACCACTTGAACTTCGAGTGAACATGTTTACGAAATTTGACGTACGAAAATATTTTCAAAGATAAAAATATGTGGTCTAATACGGGGCCTAAAAAACACGGGGGTCTAAAGCCCTTGCTTTAGTGGCAGCCCCCTTGAACCGACCCTGAGAGCCATGTAAGCGCGGAAGTTATAGTATCTCTCCCGGCTACAAAAAGATTCAATGCAACATCTCTTAGAAACTTATCATCATGTACTACTACTTGTGAGCCCTTCTCTTCTTTCATCAAAGTTGTTAGCAAATCAACCATTTCCATATTTTTGCTGCATTTTCTTAGCTCCTTTCTTCTAGACTCTATATTTGCGTATATGAAATGATCAAATACTTTGCATTCTTTGGTCATTTTTTTCTCTTCACCAATTCGAAGCCAATTTTGTAACTTCCAAACACTTTTAAGCACTATATGTCGAAAGTAAAACACTCTTCAATTTGGTTAAAAGCCTTCTCATACGCAACATCGGGAAAATCAATCGAAAGACAATTAGGATCACATGAACTACAAAACAAATGTTATCGAAAGTAAAACGATTGAAGACATCTTGTGAATCTACCACTGACCCTTGTTGTTGTACATGATCCAACATAGGAATCAAACTTCTCTCCAACTTGTTTTGAATGATTTTCTCTTGAAACAATTCAAAATCTCTTTGTTTGGAAATAGAGTGAAAAAGAGACCTATTGTATTTCCATGTGTCCGAATAAGTGTGGAATATTCCATCTCCAAAAGCTTCAAAAATCTCATGAAATTCTTGACCCTTTGCATAATTATCAAAACACTTGCTCATCATGTGATGCACGTTCATAGGGTCACTAGTGACCAAATAGTTCATGTTAGTAAACCAAGGTCCCATGAACTCACATGTGCTTCTATGTTGTTGATGGAATGCCTTAGTTACTAAATCATGAACTCGCCACAAGTGCCAAAAGAGTGGTAGTACCATGCCCAAAAATGGATAATCTATAAAAATTGGGTGTTTGCAACGTCTTCGACGATGAATTTGGAAGAAGATGCATATGAAGAAGAAGAGTGCACAAATTATTGATGGATAGCTAAGGATAACTATTGATATATTTCAATATAGGATATAGTTGTATATGGGGTTGTCCTTTATATTTTTTTTAGTAGTGTTGGGTTGTCCTTTATATAACATTAATCTATAAATTTATAATAGATATTTTCAGTTTTATAATATGATATAGTTGTATATTTCGATAAAAATTTCAGTTTTATAATAGAAATTTTGTTTTTTCTCCTAATTGGCCGACAATAATAGATAATAGATATCTTAAGTTGGACATACGAGGGGATTTTTTTCGTAACATATTTCCTTTTGTATTGAGTTTAGTTTATGCTCATATTTCCTTTTAGTGTGTTGCCAATGATTATACTTTTAGTGTGTTGCCAATGATTGTTAGTTTCATATGGTGTCAACTTACTTTGAATCATTTGAGCATTATGTTCTATTTGGCAAGGACGATAATCTAACTTATAACTTATAGTTTTGAGCTTATAAACTTTTAGCATATAGCTTATTGATTTCAACTTATAAGCTTGTATGACTAAAAAAATATGTTTGTTAACAATTTTTTCATCATGAACTTAAAGTTATTTCTTTAACTTATAGCTTACTTTTTGCACGCGGTTTTAAATAATGTTTAAGCTTATAAATTGTCATTTTTTATTCCATTTTCACCCTTATTAGTTTATCTAAAATCCATTTCTATCCTTTATAATTTATTATAATTTAAAATAACATAAGTATGTATTAAATAAAGAGATATGAAATATCACATTTGACATGCATTGCTCGATGTCTGTCTTGGAAGAAGAATCTTTTGATCTTCTACACTCTCTAAAAATGACAATATCCAACGGCTTCCACAATGTTACTTTTGAATCGGACAACAAGTCTTTGGTGGACGCTCTTTCAGCTCACAATGTTCCTCTTAATGAATTTGGAGACTTAGTATCTTTTTTTTGAAGAGGCTAAAATGGATTATATTACCAACTCAAAAAGTCTTTCCTAGTACAAGGTGTACAAAGGAAAGACATAAACAGTGTCGAAACAGTATTTACAAGAGTGAAGTTGTACAAAAAACAACTAAAAAGAAATAACTATCATCCTATGCCCAATATTGTGAACGGATTAAGCCACCAACCATGGTAATTGAAGGGAAGATTAGGGAATTTCTCCTTCAACCACCTAAATGCGAGTTACTTAATCTTATCGACCACTTAACTTATCGAGCATTCTTTGTCGTTAAAGTGTCTGTTATTTCTTTCTTTCCAGATTTCCCAAACAGTTGCAAACCAAATCACCTGAGATATTGAACAACGCGTCTTCGCGATACCACCACTTACACTGAATTGGTTAAAATGATCCGACACCTGAGTAGGAATTACCGCTGAGATGCCAAGCCACCTATATATGAAATACCAAACAACCCCAAATATATTACAATGTAAGAACAAGTGATGAGAAGATTCAATCGAGCCACACCCAGCCACGCACAACCTAGATTCACGATCGAGAACTCCACGCCGGTGCAGATTGTCCTTTGTAGGCAACCTGTCTCGGAACAAACACCAAGCAAACAGAACAACCTTTAACGGAACATCCTTATGCCACAGTGAGGCAACAGGAACAGATGAAGCTAAAGGAGGATTAGCAGATAGGAAATTATAGGCACTGCGAACAGAGAAAACATTTGATGATTCCAAGGTCCAACGCCATATGTCATCTCTATCAACCTCCAAATGAACATTATGAAGTAATAACATCAGACTATGTAGTAATAACTTAGTATCTAAATGTAAGAGTCTCATATGTAGTAATTCAAACTATGTAGTATCGTTCGTTAGGAGGCAAGCAAATAAGGTAGTTCATGGTATTGCTAGAGCTGCCTTATTCCACTCTAGCTACCACACTTTTCATGAAGTATCTTCTACTTTGTATCCTATGATTATCAATTATATGCACTAATCCTACTTTGATTCAAAAAAAATTAGAAAAAAAAAAGAAGAAAAACCACAAATTACTCGCTCTTCTTTCTTTCTTTAAAATTTTAGTGAATAAAAATTAATTTTATAAGTTAATGAATTTCAATTAATAAATTTTAAATAATTAAATCCTTATTGATAATTTTTTATTATGAATTAAGAATGTTCATTGTGTTATTTTACATTTATCGACTAGTTAAAATATTTATTTTATCAAGCCACTTTGATTATCTTATCACCTATCAATCATCAGTCATAAGAAATCAATCATCAGTTGTAAGTCATAAGTTATCAATCGTAGCCATGCATTATGTAACGCCCTAGTTGTTTTTATTTATTTTATTAAATATAGAGTTTATTTAATTGAATTATCTTATTTATGTGATTTGTTGATGTTTATTTAAATGGATTTATTTGTTATCAATAAGAATAAGGGTAGGAATTAGAATAATTAGAATTAAGGGTTGAAAATAGAATT
>Ga0228711_1007373_pt1 | contig 15976 bp, 5 predicted proteins | sample MedpolnodulmetaG_2_FD_177996 | JGI IMG/M metagenome (GOLD analysis project Ga0228711, IMG submission 177996) | Root nodule microbial communities from Medicago polymorpha collected in Santa Monica, California, United States - brown nodules | ecosystem: Host-associated > Plants > Roots > Nodule...
GATTTATTTTTATTTTTTTTTTTTAAGAAACATGCTCATAGCATTTCATTAGTAATAAGAGGAGTGTATGGTTGATGTTAGAAAATGTTCAAGAAACATGACAAAGAAATAAAAGAAACACGAATTGCATAGATATAATGCTAAATAAAAGCTAGAATATATGACCCTTTTTTGTTGTGATTATGAAAAGATAACACAATTTTCTTTCTTTACCAACTTGGAGTTACCCTTCTGCGTGTTACCTTGTGATGAATCATTCAAAATTTGTGGTTTGGCTTCTTAGTTTTTGCCTTTTTTTTTTTCAATGAATAGCCAAGTTTATCCATCTATCAAACAAAAGAAGAAGAAGAAGTTGGTTTGATGAAAACATAGAATTGAAATTAAAAAATGGAATTTATTTTATGTTTTGGTTTACTGCCAAAAGTATATGACCTTAAAGTCTTCAAAAATAAAGCCTTAGAAAGTTTGACCTTAAGTGGTCGCAAAATTTGGAGAAGTTAGTTTTTCATTCAATATAATGTATTCATTGATTTGCTCCGGGTTGGATGATCAAAATATTATTGTCTAACAATTCTTTTAGCCAAATAATTTTTTTGAAAGAAATCAATGCATAAATAATTACTATTTCATGTTCTTTGTTAAAGAACATACGATCTATCCCCATGAGCTTACATCGGTTGGTAGAGACAATACATAAATAATTACTGTTTCATGTTTTTTGACTTGACCATGTACGGTTAAAGAACCTACAATCTATCCCCCGTGAACTTAGTTCGGTTGGTAGGGATATTGCATATTATATGCAGGGGTCAGGGTTCGAATCCAGACACTCCACTTCTCCATACTTAAAACTTATGAGCTCTAACCACTAGGCTACTTGACAAAAAAAAACCTACAATTTTTTTTTTTCATTCTTTACAATTCCTTTTTTTTTCTTTTTCCTGTTAGAGTGACTACAATTCCTTTTGTTTTGGTAGAAGTATGAAATAGATTTTATATTTATGCGTACATTATAGAATGATATTAATCACATTGACATCTGACCCTTTTTTTACCAAAAAAAAAACTATCGCATTGAAAGAAAACCTAGCGAGCTAGCGAGCCCTCATAAATGGTATGGAACGACCGTCGTCTTCAACAACAAGGAAGTCAAGACAGTCTCAACCGAATGAGCATTCACAAATGTTGAAAATACCAACTCACATGGTTTATGAGACAACATATCAACATGGAATACATGTTATCATGTATCAAGTCTCCAAACAATTTGATAAAATTATGAAACACTTGGTTTAAAATGAGTTTCAACAAGCCAAGAATTTGGAGGTTGTGCGAGCCAATTATGGTGCCAATTCGGTAACCAGTACAAGGGACCCAAAGCAGACAAGTGTTGTTAATCAAAGTCAGCCGATTATTACATCGGTAGGACCTTAATAACTTTAGTGGATTCATATAAAACATTTACCTTCTACTCTTTGTTCTCAACCTAATATTTTTGCTACGGCTAACCCGGAGGACACCTACTGGCGAATGATGCTTATAACCAGGCTAATATCAAAGTTGGACAGGTACATATGGTGAGGATGCCAATAGTAGATTGGTTCAAGTGACTATTATTTATGAGTTCGATCTCTAATTAAATGAAAGTAAATTTGGTGTTAACATTATTTATGAGTTCGATCTCTGATTAAATGAAAGTAAATTTGCTCTTTGTTAACACCCTAGACCATATCTATATAGTACTATTAATATCATAGCATGTGCAATTTTTTTGGCCTACAACGATGGTTTGTTGGCATTGCGTACTACCATAGTCGTTCTTAGAATTTTAGGGGTCTTAGGCATAATATTAACACCTAAGATAATAACACCAAAAAAGTTAAAGTATTTCAACACGTAATTAACTAAATTTTAAATTTTTGGATGCAAAGTTCTCCAATGTTAAACTCCTAACAACAATAATACATGATACAAAATTATTGTTAGACTTTTTAGAGGAATCATAGACACAATAACTCCTTTAGGTACTAGAAGTACATTATTCCTCTTTTTATATGCTATAAGTATCTCTAACAAGTTCATTATGATGATACATGAATGTGTCTTGCATGATCTTGCATTATCAAATTCAACTATGCAATCCTTTCAATCAATTCAAGAAAGTTGACATTACTATATTGATGTGATTTATTTTTTTGAAACCATTGAAAGACAAGATTGAGATTAATTTTTCTAGTAGGTCCATTTTCAACTAAAATATAATTTGTTTTGTTATGAAAATTATCCCAATTTATTGGATAATAAATATCACCAATATTTTAAATATTAGTGAAGCACGTTATTCGGAACAAAGGGCCCAAAAAAATATCACCAATTTCTTCGATAACAATTTTTTGGCACATTATTAAGAACAATTTTTTTATAGAAAGAATGTATATATAAATCTTTGTGCTATACGAGGGTACATATAACAAATTGCGCCAAAAGGGCCAAAAACATTAACAGACTTTAGCTCAGTCCTTCATCATATCAATGTCTAGTGTCTTTATGTGAACTTTGCTATATATACGCCCCACAAACAATATTTTTATATACACCCCTCCATAAAAAAATTGCACCCCTACCGGCAAGGGCCATAGGCCTTCACACCCCCGCCCTATGGCCTAGGCACGGCCCTGCGTACTACATGATGTTGAGTTCTGATAGATAATTAGCAAGTGTACTAACTTAGATCGAAGTAATAAAATTTATAAGATTCGTATCCACAGGGACTGTTTCAACTTCTACTCGGGAATGCCATTATTATTAAAGATGTTTGTAAAATGGGGGATGCACTGAGGCAATTGGTTTGATTTGCAAGTCAAAATAAAATGGTTAAGGTAAAATTGGTTTAAGAAATAATATGGAGAGATGAATAGGTCAATCAATTCATCTGTTCATCACTCATTAACAACCTGTTTCTTAAGATTATGAACGTTATAAAGTTTAAGACAAATTAACAAAATAGCCTAGGTCAATCCCTTGATCCAAAGCTCTCTTTTCTGATTATAATTCCCTAATCCCTTAGGTGAACCTATAATCATAAAAGGTTTTAAGTCCATTCATTTAAGCATCACAACCTAACAACGCTCCATCCCTAGATTGTCCGTTAGATTGAACAATATAAATATGCAAGAGTTATACGCTAGTGTCAGTAGTCTTATATACTCTAAAATCAATTATATAGGGTCAGAATCATAAAAGCATTAAGAACAATTTATACTGAATAAACTAGAATGGCATTCATAAAGATTAAGAGTTACAAGTTACATTGTACTGAGCTATAACAAAATTATCTCTTGACCTAATCACAATGGATCTAGCTAATCATGGCTAAGCACAAATAACTAATGTAAAAGAAGGATTCATTACATGAAATTGGTAACCGGATATGAGTTTTGATGGTCTCCCACCTTCTCTCCAGATCTTCAGCTCCAAAAGTCAATTTCTTTCTCCGAAATTCCGAACCCTTGGCTCAGAAAACAACTTCCCTCTTATAGAAAAATTCTCAGATACGCTAAAATCATACTCCGATGCTGTAAATCGGAGCACGATTGCTTCATTAAAATCAGATCCCAACTGGAGCGTCTGCTAAATCGTAGCCCGATTTGGTTCCATCGGAGCATGATTTTTTATGAGACAAAATGTCTAAAATTTGCTGTAAAATCGTAGCCCGATGTTGTAAATCGGAGCACGATTTCTTCTTTGTTTGCAAACATCAAATGTGTCATTTGAAGCTTCTATCTCATGTAAAATCACCTGAACTCAGCTCAAAAGTACATAAAAATGAAAATAAAAATATATATGACCTAGTGTCATCAGGTTCATAAAGCACTAACAAATGTGCTTACAATTTACCTACCAATAATATTCTCATGTTGACAACAAGCATTAAATCCACACCTTCGTGGAATACGAATCATCTCTTTACCAATCAACTTCATTGGTCTATTAATGATAATTCTATAAGGACATTATGTTATGAGCAAGGTCACTAGACACTGGCAATAATGAAGCAACAAATATGAGGCCTAAGAGAGCAATGGTCCAAACCAAAAGATTATCAATAAATCTAAGAAGTGAAATGTTTATGTTGCCATTAAACAGTGACTCACCAGTTCTAGAAGATTGATGATTCCGTAATTTGTTATGAAGAAGGATTTATAATAATATTATTTATATAAAATCTTGTACTTTCTATATTATAATCATCAATGAAATTAAGTCTATTTCTATCATCTTAAATTCTTAGGTGGTTTTCCCTGCCTTATAAATCAGAGTGAGTTTGTTCTTATCACATTGCACAAACATGAAAATGCTATTGATGTCGCTATTAATTTGTAGATTTATCATTTATACAATTTTTTTAATGTTAGTATGTTAATTGTCATGTCAATTTTTTCCCATACTTGAATCTTGATCCTCGAGCTTCTTAACTTTTAGTTCAAACCAATTGAGCTATCCAACCAATCTATAAATTCTTTTATTCAGATTTCCATTTTGGAAAATCCAGTAGTTCTCGTATCTTGTTGGATTTTGCAAGATTTCTATCCTTGTTAGCCATGCCAACCTTAGGATTACTATCACTTTTGAACGGAGAAGGTTAATAATTAGTTTTTAGATTAAACTTTTTTCCCATTCATTTGAGTTTTGAATCTAAATTTTTTAACTCATTATCTTTTAATTTAAATCAGTTGAGTTACTGAACAGTCAAACTCATCACTATCAGTCATGTATCGTGGCCAACGGACTACAAGCTCACTATATAATCCCTCACAAGTCATTGAGAATTGTTTTTCTCCCTTTCAAAATTATTCTTTCCCTTAAAAATGTCCAACGTGAGTTAACTCACGTAGGTACAAAAGCAAAAGGGAAATGATCAAAACCGAAAAGGAGAAGAGCAATTTTCCAAGTCATTTGAAGCAATTGGGTCATGTGACTCTTTCATCTCTACCCATTAGTCTCACCAATGGGACTTCATGTTACTCCATTTTAGAACATATATTTGACCTAAGCTAAAACTAGTAATACCCCACAATGACACCTCAACTACCTCATAGATGCACAACTCATAAGTGACATTTCATGGCATCGAGTACAACTTCTCTAGGATTAAGATGCCAAGTTGGAAGCAACCTTGATGCGAAATATTTCCTTTATAATTCAAATGAAAGATCTTGCTTATTTTCGTCAATATTTTCTTTCTTGATTAATGAATCATGATAAGTTGTTGACAAGTGTTAATCTATATATTAACAATCAATTCACCAAATATGAAATGACATTTTAGTTGTGAGTGTATGGTATAACTGATCGCCATTGCTAACATGTATGCTCAAGTGAAACATATGATGCACAATATTTTAACTTTTGTATTTACACACTTGTACTGTGATTTGTGAACCATCAACATATTATTTTTGCTCTTCATCAATCTGGTTATATTTTGTTTTTTAAATAGAATATACTTCTGTCTTTAGTGGAGAGTGGGGTGAGGTTTAAAAATGTTATATTATACTATCTTCTTCGTCTCATTTTTTTTCCTTCAATTTCTTATGAATTTTCTCTAAAGGAAGATATTATATTTTTCGAGTACATTTTCAGCCAATTTTAAACTTCGGTTGACTGTGTTATAGGAGTACATTTCTCGAGAACAAATCTCTTGTTAGTTTTCATCTCATATTAATAATGGTTTTAGAAAGAAAAAAAATAGTTTGTCTAATTTTAATGTCATTTTACAAACTTAATAAAAGATTTTTTTTAGAGTAATATTAATAAAAGATTGATTATTTTTTCTATTCTACTATTTAATTTCATTTTTTAGTTTATCATGCAGCAAAACTTCAAACGACTTATAATGTATTTTTCTATTAAAGATAAACATTCATTACAACACGTATATTATCAATTTGAAATTCTTAAAGTGTGATTAGTAAGTAAAGAAAACATTAGGGATGATCATTAATGTTTTTTTACAAAGGGATTATGATTATTAGCTATTGGCTTTTATCAGTCAAAACAATAGAGATTTCAGTTATATAAAAAATAATTATTTGATTGGTACACAATGGTAAAATTGTGGAAAAAAGTTTAATTAAAGGATAAATTAGAAGAAAAAATGTTACACAAACGATAGTATCCTTTTTTGATATAAAAATATATATTTGAAAGTGAAACTTTAGATTATTTAACTAAATAAAAAATTAAATTATAATTGAAATAGTTTATATAAAGGACAAAATTGGAAAGAAAAAAGTCACACCAAAATCTTGTATCCTTTTATATGTTAGTATAGATAAAAAAGATTATTGAACTAGCTTTTAAAAAATTAGAGTTTATAATTCAAAAAAGTATTAAATATGTTTTAGTCCCTATATTTTTTTTTTGTTGCAATTTACACTTTTTTCTCAATTAGCCTAGCTATTTAGTTTGTACAAAATATTTGGCTATTTTTAATCCTCCCTTTTATAAAGCTCCCAATTTTAATAAAATGTGAGGACTAATTATTTATAATAGTTATGATAATACAAAAATTACTTAAATTTTGTAGCTAGAAAAAGATTGATAAACACCCAAAAATCTTTGACACCTTGGGAGAGAAAGAGATGGAGAAATTGATGAGAAATGTTGTTTATGTGATAGAAAGAAATGAAAAAGGACAAATTAATATAAAATAAGGTGACAGATGAGGTATGAAATTTAAAAATATTTGAATATAGGTAATTTTAATATTTGTCAATTTAAGATGACCTGTTTTGATAGTGATAGAGATCCTTATTTGTTAGCAATTTTTGGCTGGAATTATTTCAGATTCAAAGAACTATGTTACAGGTTAGTTATGCTTATCACCCAAAAACCGATGGAAAAACAGATGTGATAGACAAATGTAGATATAGATGTGATGGACAAATGTTTGAAATTTTATTTGAAATGTATCTATTGGAATTGGAGGAAAAATCTTTTGGAGGTAGTCTATGGAATACAATCCTAGCACCTAACATTTTGTTACAATACCACCTAGAATTAATCTAAAGCCTTAACCACTAGGCTGTTTAGATTGCTATGTTGCAAAGAATGTAAAGAGCATATGAAATATCTTATTAAAAACTTAATAAAAAAGGAATGATTTGTCTTGCTTGAAGATTGTTTTGTTCTCGATTACTTGTAGAATTTGATCAGTTTGCTTTTGACTTTGATTTACCACTAAATTCGGAAAAGGCTTTCTCTCATTAGGTTCTACCACAGGTGCCTCAGCACCTCTTTTTCTTTATTTGTTTTTTAGTTCATCTATTTTATTAAGAGTTTGAAGGTAAACTAATTTATTGTGTTTTTTTTATATGCTCCTGATTTTTGTGTGTTAGAATTTAGATAATGTTGTTTTTGGATTTTCAAAGTGTTGTATTTGGATTTCTAAATTCTATTTTAAAAAAGAATATCTACCACAGTTGTTACTACGTTGAGTCAGGATCAGGTCGCTCTCTTTAAGACGTTTCGTGGCACTGCCTAAAATTGTGCAAGACAGACTATCAACCACGCCGTCTCTAGGATAAAACAAGCCCAGTTACAACTGCGCGGTTAACTATTGCACTGTAGAAAACCGTTCGAGATTTACACATCCAATATGGTACAAAGGCCATTCTTTTAATACTGAAACTACTTTAATATGGTAATGTTACCACTCTATTATGGTGCTAAGACCACTCAAATATGGTGCTACCACCATTCTAACTTTAATTTTTCCAAACTATCAATATGATACTACGACCACTCAAATATGGTGATACCACCATTTCGACTTTTTAATTTCTCCTTAATTAAAAAAATATTGAAAGAATATTTATATACTGTTAAGATGATTCTTAATTCCGACGGGGCATTATTGTTCTAAAAGAGACTATAATCTTTTATTCCGAAGGGACATACCATTATCGAAGGGACTATGTTTTTAAGACCTTTCTTATTTTCGAAGGGACATTATATCGAATAGGGACTAAGGTCTTAAGAACACTCTTATTTCCAAAGGGGCAGCAAAAGGAGATGATGAGGTGAACCCGTCAACACAAGCTAGAGGGAGAAGAGACAAAGAGTTCTCGACAACTCAATAGAAACTTTTTGGGTTGAAAAAGAACTTATCCATTAATCAGTTCAACAACACTTGTGGATAGGATCAAAAGAAACAAATCCACAAAAGTGGAGGAAACAAATTCATTGGATATGAATGAAGGAAATATAAGAAATTCAGTTGAATTCTTATTCTTATTCTTATCACAACAACCATAAGCTAAATTTATGGAAAGTGATATTCACCAATAAAAATAATAATTACTATTATTTTTATCATTATCAAATATTTTAAATTAAATACCGGAATTTAAACACTACTAATGTGTGATCTATTTTATGTGGGACCCCCACACTTTATTTTTTCAATTCACACAACATTAGATCAAAGTATAATTACTTGGTGTTTAATCTTCCAATTTTTCTTCCAACATCACACCAATGTTCCAACAGATACGAAAAAAGGCAGAAGAGATAAATCTATTGAATGATTGAAATTGTCCAAATAGAGGTATTTGCAACTCTGGTTTTTGCATCCTATTCCTTTCCAATAGAAGTACCATCCTCAGCTAAAAACTAGAGTACTCCATAGACTACACCATTTTAGTTGTGCCAAATATCAACATCTATAAAGCATTGACACATATACAGGCACGATAACGATGACAATGTAAATACATATAGACACCATTAATCATTTGAGTAAATAGAAGTGATCGGATGTAACTATATATGTCGCGGTGGTGTTTGGTATTAAGCATATCAAATATCAGATACACGACATACGACTGACACATGTCGAATACTAGACACACAACTAACACGTGTTGGATACTAGACACTTTCAATATAAAGTCTCTGCTCCACTGACACGTTACAGATACATGACACACCTTTAACTATGACTTAGGTTAGTTATTTTTTTACTATATGCAAGATGCATTTAAAGGGTTGGTTAGTAGAGGAACTGCCTTCCAGTGTAGGTTTGTCCAAAGGACCAACTGGGTGGGGCAACATTAAATGACACAATACTATGCCCATTACCAGTGGTGACTACAAATGAAATACTTTGTCCATTCAAATAAGAGTTGCTCTGCCAATTTTGTCCCCAATTCCTTGACATGGCTTGCCATCTAGTCCTTGAACCTTTGATGGATACAGAATGCACATCACCTGCACCTCCAACATTAGTCACAAGGACTAAATTGAAGTAAGAATGACCATTGATTGTAAACCTTATTCCACCTCTTCTTCTACACCTTACCCTTCAATCAAAAACCATGCATGAAGAAAAAAAGTTAGCTTCAAGGCCAAACAAGTAGTAAAAGATTAATCATATTTTCACAAATTACACTTACATAGTCATTTTTAAGTTCTTATTGTAACATTTTTTTAACATAAACAATCTAAATTGTGCATCCATTTCACATATTGTTAAGGGTAAAGGTAAAAAAAAATGCGAACATTAAATTTCCTTCTATAAACAATGGAAGTGTTCCCACTTCTTCCCTGAGGTTGTCTGATGAAATTTCCAAGCTGCCTCATGCTTAGTGAAATTCACAAAGGCATAGCCTTTGTTTAACTCAGTTCTGCAAATTAATTAAACAATGTTACAATTAGCAGTGGAGGAACACATCAACATTTCACACACAAAAAAGTTCTAGTGATTGAAGTTATTTTGGCAGTGTACTTTCTTCACCATTGGCTTGATCTACAGCATTTTCAAGCATGCAATGTTCCTCCAAGAAAGCCAGCAACTTATCTCGACTGTACCAACAAGTTGATTAATGAATGAACAATCGAGATAACTAGAAAATTGGGGTAATAGTCACTTTAGTCCCTGAATATGTAATGATTAGTCATTTTAGGCCTTCATTGTATCAAAATTTCAAAATAGTCCCTGATTGTGCATTCTGTTAGTCAAAATAGTCCTTGACACTAAAATAACCTCTCAATGTTCACAATAACTCTTTTCATATAGGGACTAAATTGACAATAAGCATGTACTTATAAGGACTAATATGACAATAAGTAAGTATATTGGAGGACTAATTTGACAATATTAATGAAATATTTTAACATCAAAGACTATTTTGACTAACAAAATGCACAATCAAGGACTACTTTGCAGTTTTAATACATTGAAGGACTAATAGCAGTTTTCGCCCCCAATTTTTGGTTAAAAAAAAAATAAAAAAATAACACGTGGCACCTCACTTAGGGTGCCACGTCAGCATAGACCGGGTCAAAATTGGCTTTGGAGGCCAAAACTGCCACATATGCAAAACTTAGGGGATGGTTTTGTAGTTTTCTATCTTAGATGGCCAAAATCGCAACTTTAGAAAAGTTAGGGGGGCTAAAACTGCTATTAAGCCTTTTGACTACTCATTACAATTTCAGGGACCAAAGTGACTATTACCCCCAATTACCAATTAAATTGTTTGAGCTCTATCCACTATGCTACTTGACCAAAAAAAAGAACATATCTTTATGCATGGTGATCGATATTAGATGCAACAATGCTCCGAATTTCAATTTATCTCTTTTCCATTTGTTCTTTCTTTCGAGTTTCGACCTGTTCTTGCTAACAATATGGTAGATAAGTTTTATGGAATCACAGTTTCATCCATGGTGATCGATATTAGATACAACAATCACGATTGAGGGGCAAATTTTCTCCTTCAACGCCAATCCCTTTAAACAAAGGGAATCATAGTTGAAGAAATTTAGCCCAAACCTCGACTAATTTTACGCTTCCATCATCAATTTTGGCACACTCGAAGAGACACTTCAACCTTTAAAAATTCAATTTCCAAGATTTGGAGTTCGATTAAATTATGCACTTGAGGTCTGGAAAGGTATCAACGGTATGGAGCAACCGTCATCTTCAAAAACGAGAAAGTTAAGACAACATCAATCAAGCGATCCTTTGCAAATGTTGGGAATACAGACTCCCGTCAAAAATTGCTCGCTCCCAACCAAACTTTCGAAAATACCCTTGCGTGAGTTAATTCATGCAGGGTTTATAACCTACATAAGTTAACCCACACAGGGTTTATAACCAGTGTGAGTTAACTCATGCAGACTTAAATCACGCATGGATATTTGTGAAAGTTTGGTTGGAAGCGATCAATTTTTGATGAGAGAAGAGCATAATCTTTGTCTCACCAACGTGCCTTCACGTTACTCCATTTTAGCACATATTTCTCCTAAACCCTCTGAACTCTAATCACCCCAAACCAAAACTAGCAATACTCCACGATGACACCTCAACTACCTCATTGATGCACAACTCATAAGATAAGTGACATTTCATGGCATGGAGTACAACTTGTCTAGGATTAAGATGCCAAATTGGAAGCAACCTTGATGCGAAATTAAACACATCAAATTAAACTCCTTAAAGGTATTTGTTTGCCCCCTAAAAAAAGTATTTATTCGATATACCGTCAATGTTGGAAGCAACCTAATAATTTATTTCTTTGTATTTCTTAAAAAAAATAAATTGTATCTTCGTATCTTTTTATCAAAAACAATGGTGGATTTTTTTTATTCCACATGTTTCATCCATGGAGAGGTAATGCTATTCGAAACAAATGAACAACAAACACAAGTAATCGTTTTAGTTGAAATTCAAATTTTGATTCTCCATGTTATGATGACTAGTCACTTATACTAGATCAACCACAATTGGTTTGGTAACTATTTTTAGCACATTATTGATAATTTTGACAGATAAAATATATTTTTTAATTCATATTTTATTACTTTTAGAAGATAAAATATATTTTTTAATTCATATTTTATTACCTTTAGAATTTTGCCAAAGAAAATTAATTAATTTATCTTTATTCTATAATTGATATTAGGTCTTTATAAAGATTTGTTTTACCTCGATATCTCAAATATGAAGTTTAAATCTTCTCGAAGACGATTGTAAAATGATCATTAATATCATTTAAGTTAATATTAATTTAGCTCTTCACAGTTTTTTTATAAATTTTTGTTAATAATGTCAAAAATAAAAAAAATACATAAAAATATTAATTATATTAAACAAAAAGTCTAATAAACATTTACGTTTATATTTAATTTATATACATCGATAATGTAAAACTATTTTATACATGCCTCCAACTATGCACACAATTCATAAAACTTTCTTTGCTGTGAGGTTTCGGTCGTCTACATTCTACGCTTTCAAACAATCCGTTAGGGTTAGTTAACCTTAATTTTCAAAAACACCTCAACTTTGTGTATGTTTGGTTCCAATTCTAGAAGGGCTAAAATTGATTTTGAAGGTGTAGATTTTTTTTGAAGAAGCTAAATTAGCCCACCCAAATTGACACTTGATAGAATCGAATCTTAGACCTTAAGGAGGAGCACACTCCAATGTGAATTGATAATGACAAGTTAGGATGTTTTGGAGCAAAATTGATTTAGTCTCTAGAATTGATTCTGCTTGAAGCTAAAATTTATAACTTTTGATTCAACCCACTTTTATATGAATGTATCGAAACATAAATCACTTTATCTTCAACTCACTTTTAATCAGAATCAATTCAGTTGAAAATAATTCTTGTTACCACATAACCACACATACACTTCTCATGAGTGCAAACCTCACATCAGGTTTAACTTTGCCAAACTAATGTGCGCAATACAAAATTTGCATGCAAGAAATGACATTTTTGTTGTGAGTTTATGTTATAAAAACTGATGGCCATTGCTAACATGGATGCTCAAGTGAAACATATGATGCATGATGCACAATATTTTAACTTTTGTATTTACACACTCCTATTGTGAACCATCAACTTATTATTTTTTCCTCTACAATCTGGTTATATGATTTTTTCCAAAGGAGGAGATCATATTTTTTTAAGTATGTTAGGCGTTAAATGTGAGTACATTTTCAGCCAAATTCAAACTTTGGTTGACCATGTTATGGGAGTTTAATTAGTCTATTTTCCTAGAACAAATCTCTGTTGGTTTCATTTTATATTATAAATGGTTTTAGTAAAAAAAGTAGTATGTCCAAATTTAATGTCATTTTACAAAATTAATAAAATATTTTTTTAGAGGAATATTAATAAAACATTGATCTTTCAAAAAATAAAGGATTGATTATTTTTTCTATTACATTTAATTTCATTTTTTAGTTCATCATGTATCAAAACTTCAAACGGCTTGTAATATATTTTATTTTACTCTTAAAGATAAACATTCATTACAACACGTTTATTATCATTTTTTTTTTCGAATCACGTTTACCATCAATTTGAAATTCTAAAAACGATCAGTAAGTACAGAAAGCATTAAGGATCAGCGCCGTTTCTGAGATTTTGATGGCCTAGAGCAAACCTACAATTTGGGTCCTAACTAATAAATATATATAAACATAAATTTTTTTTTTTGAAACTAAGTTGATTACTATCGAACACACCTCCCTTTAAAAACTAAGCAATTTATTTTAGGGTCTAATAGACCCCTAAAAAAATTTGGCACCCAAATTTTGTACTTATTTTTTGAGGTCTAGGGCAGTCGCCCTCTTCTCCCTGCCTCTGATACGGACCTGTAGGGATGATTCTGTATATAAAAAAAGCATTAGGGATGATCATTATCGGTCAAAACAATAGAAGTTTCAATTATACAAAAATTAAATTATTTGATTGGTACACAATGGTAAAATTGTGGAAAAAGTTTAATTAAAGGATAAATTAAAAGAAAAAAATGTTACACAAAACATAGTATCCTTTTTATATTAAAATTTATATTTGAATCTTTTGATTATTTAAATAAATAAAAAACATTAAATTATAATTGAAATAGTTTATATAAAGGACAAAATTGGAAAGAAAAAAGTCACACCAAAATATTTTATCCTTTTGTATATAAGTATTGATAAAAAAGATTGTTGAACTATCTTTGAAACAAAAAAATTTTATAATTCATAAAAGTGTTAAATATGTTTTTGTCCCTACAATTTTTTTTGGAATTTAGATATTTTTTTTCTCAAGTAGTCTAGTGATTAGATTTACACACTTTTGAATATAGAAAAGTAGGGAATTTGGAGTTCAAACTCCAACAATGTCTCTGATAGCTATCAACGTATTCAATTTAGTTTCTATAAAATATTTGCCTATTTTTAGTCCCATCTTTTGTAAAGCTACCAATTTTTATAAAATGTGAGAACATATTATTTATATAGTTATTATAATAAAAAAATCACTTAAACTTTATAGTTAGGAAAAAGATTGATAAACACCAAAACTCTTTGACACCTTAAGAGAGAAAGAGATAGAGAAATTGATGTGATATATATAATATGTTATTGACGTGATAAAAAGAAATGAAAAGAGAAAAAAAAAGTTGATGAATAAGGTATGATATTAAAAAATATTTATATATAAGATACTCTTCTTATAAATATTGGGTAATTTCAATATTTGTCAATTTAGTGTGACCCGTTTTGATAGTGATAAGAATCGCTTATTTGTTAGCAATTTTTTGCTGGAATTATTTAAGCTACATGACACTAAGTTACATATACTTTCAAATAGAGGTGATAAATAGGTGTTGGAAAGTTATTTGAGATGTTTTGCTTGAGATCAGCCCTAAACTTCGTCAAATTGGATCTCTTGGGGCTGAGTTTTGGTACACTACCACCTATCATATGACAACCCGTAAGACTCGTAATCTATGCAAGACAACCCGCTATTGATATTATCTTTAATCTAATGAGACTAAGCATTTTGATAATTTTTATCTAATTAATGAGACTAAGGTTGTTGTAGCATTGGAGTTGAATAAGAGAGATGAGGCTCTAAAACAACTCAAATCCCATTCAGAGAGGTCCTAATAATAAGGAGAGAAAGACGTGAGTTTTGCTGGAGAATGAGTCTTTTTGAAACTGCGACGACCTCACAAACAACACGCAATGGTTAAGGGGATTAATCAATTCATCTGTTTCCATATGTCTTTTGATTACCAAATTCAAGTCTAATGTCAATGAATTTTTGCGCAGTAGTTTATACAAATTACGTGGCAACATTAACCTTGTAAAGACGTGGAGGGTTTTAGATATGTAATGGTGTAAAGAACAATATTTATAAATAATTTAATAAAGATTGAATTATTTGTTTTGCTTTAAAATTGTTTTGTTATTGATAATTTTTTTTTTATCGATTTTCATTGGCTTTTGATTTTGATTTAATTCTTGGCTTTTTCTGCTGGATGTAATAAACCACTACATCAGAAGCTTTGTCTCATTAGGTTCTACCACCGCAAGTGCCTCCGGAACAAGTTCGCTTCACCTTTTTTTTTTATTTGTTTTCTAGTTTATCTATTTTATGAAGAGTTTGAAGGTAGACTATTATTGTGTTTTTTTTATATGCTAATGATTTTCGTGTGTTGAATTTAGATAAAAAAAAAAGGCAGAAGAGATAGATCTATTGAATGATTGAAATTGGCCAAGTAGAGGCATTTACAACTCCATTTTTTTCATCTAAGTTAAATATCTATAGAGTTTGGTGTTTTAGTTTTCATTTTGTGTGTTAATTCCGAAAGAAGTGACCTTATAGAAATATTTTAAAAAATATTTCAATATAGTTAACCAATATGGTCCAGTTTGCTCTTGGTACATTAACTAGTCGAGATACTCGTGCTACAGCACGGGTAGCGCGGCGAAGGCTTCGCCGCGCTGTATGGCCACGGCTCCGCCGCGTGTCGCGTCTCGGCTGCGCTTGACATAATGATTTTTTTTTGTCCATAGTGAAAATATGTAAAGTATTTAAAGCATAATAATGTATATATTGATCGGTAGTAATGAAAAATTATAAAATAATTAAATTTTAATATTGACAAATACATATAT
>Ga0228711_1007374_pt1 | contig 15975 bp, 7 predicted proteins | sample MedpolnodulmetaG_2_FD_177996 | JGI IMG/M metagenome (GOLD analysis project Ga0228711, IMG submission 177996) | Root nodule microbial communities from Medicago polymorpha collected in Santa Monica, California, United States - brown nodules | ecosystem: Host-associated > Plants > Roots > Nodule...
CGTAGCCACGTGCTCTAATCCTCTGAGCTACAGGCCCCACCCTGTCTCCACTAGATCTGTTCCTCGGAGGAACCTACCCTCTCCCCAGAGATTTTAGCTGAATAAGATGTGAAAGTGCCTCTCTCTATAAGAAAATTGTGCGTTCCGAGGGAACAAAATTACAATGTCACCATAATATATACTTTTTATTTCCAACATGCATCAAGTCAATTCATTCAATAATTAAGTTGAGGTGTTTTTAATGTTTTCTGATGAAAATTTATTTAGGTTAATCTAATTTGACATGGATGAGAAACAGGGTTCAAAACACAAAGCTAGGTAAGACAGACAACACAGCACACTGTCCTGAATATGCACCGTTGAAACAACCAGCACATGAACCTCATTCACTGAAGCTCACAGTAAAATTCAAACACATTTCCACACAATCAAACGACATCTACCTCTTCACATGCAAGACTCACCCTCTTCTTTAACCAAGTGTTCATTCCCATATCCACGTGTAATCACCTCCTACCTCCTTAATTAAATTAAATTCTCACATTTTTCTCATTATTATGTCACAAAAACCCTAGTGAACTGAACTGAACTAAACTAAGAGTCTAAGACATATACCTTTTTTATTTCCCTAATTCAATGGCTGAAACTCTCAGGGATGACTCTTACTACGGTTACCACCAGCAGCAACAACAACAACCCATAACATTCACCCAAACAAAAACAAGGAAGGTAATTCATCCTTCTACTTCACAACTCATAGTGCTAGCTACTCTTGTACCTTTTGGAGCAACTCTTCTCATTCTTTCTGGTCTCACACTCACTGCCACCGTTGTCGGCCTCGCTGTCACCACCCCTCTGTTCATTTTCTTCAGCCCTGTGTTGTTAGCTGCGGCCGTTGTTATTGGTTTGGCTATCGCCGGATTTTTGACATCCGGTGCTTTCGGTGTTACCTCCCTTTCTTCCTTTGCTTGGGTAGCATCATATCTCCGTCGTTCACGGTTTCTGGAGAAGGTTAACATTAAACATCATCATGCAATTGCAAAGCCACCGCCACGTTTGGATGTGGATGAGACTTTGGGACATGAATCCCAGATAAATGAGGAAGATCGTGATCGTGATCGTGTTGAAAGCATGGCCCAAGATAAGGTTCAGGAGGCCCAAAATGATCAACGTGAAGTAGGAAAAACGAAGAAACAAAACGTAAAAAAATCTTCATGAGTTTGGTAGTTGAGTGAATAAGAGTTTGCTATGACGTATGAGGAGTCACTCTATTCTCTGTTTCCTGAAGTATGTTTATCTCTCGTAGAGTAGTTGTATGTTTTGTGATTATTGGTGTTTAAATATGTACTAGTACTTTGTAAGGATGGTTTATGTTTCCGCATCTATATATGAATAAATTCCTCTTGTCACAAAAATACATATAAATAAAATTTCTAGAATCGTCTTATTAAGGCACATTGTGTTCCAATCGAAGTTAAAGTTAAAGGGGGTGAGGGTCATGTAGCTTATGACCCTCATCTTGAGCCAAAGTTCTCACTTCAAGTTCACCATACTCCATTTTTAGGTATTGTCGCTTTAGAATTTGGGTAATTTTTTACGGTTTTGTCCTTTATAAAAGATCTCTTGTAGGGGAACCTATGTTATATATAGATTTAAGGGGTTGCCACTAAAGGAAGGGTTTTAGGTTCCCAAAAATTTAGGCCTTATATTAGGTTTTTCGCTTTAAATATATTTTCCTAAGTCAAATTTTTAAAACATTTTTGCGTTTAGATTGATTTAGATTGATTGTTAGTTAGATTGAGTGTTGTAGATTTATAGTTCGTTTCATCCCCAAAGATAACTTTTTTATTGGTTATACATATCTTAAATATGTTTTAAAGATAACTTTTTTTATTGGTTATACGTATCTTAAATATGTTTTTCGTCAGATTTATATGAATAAGATGTTAGTTGTTGAAAATATATTGAGACAAAACATATGTAACCAAAATATGCAAAAGTAAAAAAGTAATTTATATTTGTGTTAGGATTCAATATTACTTTGTTATTTTAGGGCTTAAGAATTGATAAATAATACGTATATTAAGTATTATTTTCAACATATATTATAAATTAAACAAAATTTTTGTTTAAAAAAGTTCTTTCACTAACGAGGTTGAGTCAGATAGAAGGAGTTAAACTCTCACAACTTTAGAATTCAATGTTTAAATTCTAACCGTCAACGATACACATATTCAGTGTCGGACATTCCTCAAATAAAATTATATATTTAGAATTCTTAATTTTTATGTTTCTTTGACAACACACCTAAGAGGCCTCAATGTAAAATTCGCTTTAGGCCTAAAAATACATTGGACCGGCCCTATATAGATTACCTTTGTTTTCGAATAACATGGTTGGATATCCAAATCAACTTCAACTACAAATTTCACTGAAAATTAATTTTCTCACATCAATCTTTTCCTAAAACCACATGGAAATGACAGTTTTACCTTCAGTGGTAGTTAATAGCCGCTGACAAAAAACCGACAACTGTTAACTACCGCTGAGCCCAACGGTAGTTAATTGCCGTTGCGGCCTGTAATTTAACATAGGAAGAAGCTTCAGTTTCATGCATTTCCCTTTCAACTTTAAAATTATCAAACTTTCTTTCAAAATCACTCAAAGTCAAATTGCATGACATTCATCCAAATTTTTCGAAGAAAATCACACTTAGGGTGTTCATTTTGAAAATTTTAGCAAAATGTTTGTGTTTAGGTTAATTTGAAAATCTCATTATGTTGTTAGATTAGGATGTTATGATGGGATGTTGTTGCTGGCATTGTTGTTTAGAGTAGGTTTAGATACATTGTGGTTGTTTTGAACTTCATTTAACACTAATTGTGATAGTTTCATGAAATGCACTTAAGGTGTTTGATGAAATGCCGAAATGAATAATTCATTGTTTTTTGAGATTTTTATAGACAAATCTCACGTGGAATCTTTATGAATTTAGTATAAAATCATTCGAAAAAAATAAGCAATGGTATAATCAAGTGTCCTAGTTAGTCCCATAGTATGGGAGTTAGAAAATCATTGTATAGTCAAATTAGTTTAGTTACTTTCAATATTTTGAATGATGGTTCCTTAAGTCATAGTGCATTTTGGTTATGTGGATTGGTCTTAATGAATTGTTTCAATGTTAATGTTGAGTGAAATTGGATTGTTAATGTATAGTGAGTTTGAGTGTAATTGTTTATGTTGTTTGCATTGATGAAATTAGTTTTCAGTGCAATTGGATTGTTAAAATGTCCCTATGAAAATCATTGATTTTTTGTATTGTTTTATTTGTGTGGATATGTCTGACAAGGAGGGTCAGGCTCAATTGAAAAAGGAGGGTGAGGCCCAACAAGGAAAGGAAGGTGATACTCAATTGAAAAAGAAAGCAAAAACCATTATGACATGGCACGACATCAAATGCGAAAGATCTGAAGAAAAAAAAACAATGTGAAGGTGTTAGTATACAATTTCAACAAGCTGAGAAGGAGTAGAAAGGACGTGTTATTTTGATCCACAACCAAAATTAGGTGTCTCGGAAACTGTAGAGGACAATCCTATTGACTTAAGTGATGAGGGAGAAGATTATAAGAGATTTTTAATTTGTAATGGCTTGTAACAATGTCTTTGTTTTTGGATGTTTTTGGATATGCGTATTTTGGTATAAATTTTGGTGCTTTGAATAAATTTGAATAAAGTTGCGTATTATAACTTTCAATATTAAACGAATGAATGATTAAATGAATTTGCGTATTTTGAATGATTCATTAAAACATGAATGAAAATGAATGAATAGATGAATGCATGAATGAAGCAATTTTGTCTGCTTGGTGTATAACCTATGTGACTTAAGTCACATGACGTATATTTAAAGGTCACATAGTGCCTCATTTCTTCATTCTTATGGTGTAATTTGACTTTGGGTGATTTTGGAAGAAAGTTTGATAGTTGAAGGGAAATGCGGAAAATTAAGTGTTTGCTTGTGTTAAGTTACAGGTCGCAGCGGCAGTTAACTACTGCTGAGCCCAACTGTAGTTAAATGCTGTCGGTTTGCTCAACGGTATTTAACAACCGTTGGAGTATAAAACTGTCATTTCCACATGTTTTTAGGAAAGAATTGATGTGAGAAAAGCAATTTTCAATTTCTCTGAATTGGATAGGGTGTAAGCCCAAATCCTCACCAGGCTTCACCACGAAAGATTGAATGTTGAAATACTCATGTAACCCCATCAGCAAGTAATCATATGCATTGGGAGAAACATGTACTAACTCTATAATAAAATCCTCTCACTATCTCATTCAGAAGCTAATTTGAGTGTCTAAGTGATTGCACGTTCCACTCTCTCCGATGAGCTCAATCATTGTCCTACTCACACCGATGTGCTCAAGCTCAATTGTCGTCCTACGTCGTGCACCACATCAACTCTGATCATCGATATAGGTCTACTTCAGATCATGAGCTCGAGAACTTCCCATCCAACACCTAAAGAAAAACTCAACCTTCTCGAACAGTAGCAAGGTTACAACAAGAAGTCGTAGTTAAGTAGGATAGTCACAAGGTACATCAAAAGGTCATTTCTAGTGAGTTTGAAGCTGGAGATCTTGGTTGTTATTGTTACAGGATTATAGAGAAGACGAAAACAGAAACCTACATCCTTAAAACCTTCCTCAGCAAGTCGATCCCTCAAACCTGGAATGCAACAAAACTTAAGAAGTACTATAAAGATAGCCGAAAAGGGCTACTATATTTAGATTTAGATTTTTTTTATCGACTTATTAGCCATTTCTATTTAGAGGTGGATAGATTGATTTTTCTTTCAACATACCGAATCTATTTAAGCTAAATCTTACTCGTATTGCTGAAATTGTGGTAAAATATGGAGAGGCTTCTATTTATCCATATATGGATAAGCATAATAGCGTTACTACCTTTTACTGCACCACATGAGTATTATATCAAAACTATCATTGTTTATTTATTATTATAAATACATTGTCCATAACAAATTTTCATTTTCACTTCTGTATGGTTGTTAACCTATCTATTAACTGCATAAAATGTTCATCTGTATCCAACATGCTAATTCTTACATATTTTGGGCTGGCCCCAAATTGTTTACCACTTCTAGTCAAAATCTTGTGTCCTCGAAGGAAACTGTCACAGTCCTCTATATCCCCTTCACACTTTAACCAAGCAAAAGCTGCAATGAATTAGAAAAGATCGTAAGAATTCCTATCTAGAAATGAAAATCTACTTGCAAACAAGCATTAACATATTAAGAATTCATATCTAGACATGAAAATCTACTTGCATACATGCATTAAAATTATTAATTTCCTCAACAATCCGAGTCTGGATTTTCTACTTCAATAGTACCACACAGTTACACGATGTAATCAATCTCAGTCATTAATGATTTGAGATAGGACAACTTAGATTAGACAGGCACTATATTAAAATTAAAAATCTCGACCATCAACTGTGACCTGATACCAGATGACCAAACGGTTCTTGGATAGACTCTGATATCATTTCAAAATATGTGTTGCACTTAAATCATGACGTTGCTATCAAATTAGTTAATCATTTGTTTACCTGGTTGAGTCTCCGACTCTTGATTGAGAAAGGTGCAGAATGCAGAAGAAAATTTGGGCAAACTGAATAAATCACCACTATCAACTGCTGCTCTCAGTAGCTTCCACCTTTGCTCCAAGGCCTTGTAGCTGTACTTGAAAAATGATTCTTCTCCACCTTGAGAATCTTCTTCGCAGCTGTCAGACACTGCTTTCAAAACCTTGGCAGCTCTGAGTTGAGAATCCTTTGAGACACCAATTGTATTTAGCTCTATGAACTTGGTCATTTTCTTTGCTACCTCAGGATCTTTGACAAGAGCCCACCTGCATGTGAAAACCATAGGAAATTCATATATCTGATCTATTTTGAGTTTTTGATAAATGTTTAGAACTATTTTCAATCATGTGTCATTTGTTGAACTTAGTATTTGAATGGTAAATAATTTAACGAATAAATGACTCATGACAAAAATTGTGTATTGGACTGGTATAATTCATGACTGATTTTTCATATTTCTAAGACAAGGTTATTCTTAGAATTTTGATTGGGTCTAACACAATCATTACAAAATCGGTTAGTATGGTGAAAACCACCTCGGCTTGCAAAGTTATTTTTAGGTGATATCTCATTCAATGTGAGACTCTTAACATGTACCCATCATTCCCATAATCAGGCATCACGAAATGTGACCTCGCCCCGATTTCCATCCTCCATCTTAATCAATTCCGAAAGTTGTTACTTTTATGCTATTAACCAATAATCTGTGATCTTAATTTACCAAAAACCACTCCACATACATAATTGAGTGTGACCAAGTAGTATTATGAGCTTACCCTATGCGCGTTCCAGCGTGACCGGTGCTTTTTGAGACAGTGAAAAGAGTAAGATCATAATCTGAAGCAAATAATATTGGAGTATATTGTGGCCAATAATAGGCAAGGTCATGGATTAATAGTCCTTGGTTTCGGTTTACTACTGATTTCCTTGTATATCCATCAGGGTTATTTGGAGAAGTAACCAGCTCAATGTAAGGACCATCTTTGTTAAAACTCTCTGCATCTCCAGCCCATTTGTAAAGTCCTGATTTCTGGAAATCTGTCATTGATGGATAGGACTGCAAGTAAATTCACCAATTCAATGTTACAACCATCAACTGATCAAACAAAAAACCAATAATAAAATTATATGAAGTATAGACACATACACGATATGACACTGACACGTGTTAAACATCAGTCACACCTTCATTTGAATTTTGAAGTGTCGATGCCACATTGGTAAAATTATATTTTAAGTTGAACACACAGATCCTAGAGTTATGCTACATCTTCCTAATGATTATCCTAATATTACTATTTTAGAAGCATTAAAAATTATAAAATATTATATTCATTTAAATTTTTTCAGAAAAGTTGATTAGGAAAATCTAAATTATCTTCCCCAATATCATTGCAAAATCAGGGGCATGGGCTACCAGAAAGATTAGTTTTAATTTGCAGTAATGATCAATCATCATAATAATCTTCCCAATTATATTAATAAAAGATATTAAACACCTTTTATGCTGTCCATATGTTAAATACACTTAAATTTGCCACTGATGTATTGCTGATTCCTTTCTGAAAAATGAAGCATGGTGACCCTTTTTCTTTCATTTTTTAATTATGAATAGACATAAATCATGATGACCATGTAGTTTGGGTTCAAAATTAGGGACAGTATGAAAGCTAAACTTTAGGATATTTTTCAACTGAAAACATGTGACTGTTTCATGTGATCGGTTGCAGGCATGCGAGGGTATGTGAAAGAGAGCAAGACATTGATGAAGACAGACAACTATAAGAGCCAAAGAGGAGGCAGATTCGGCAACCAACACATGCGAAAATTCTTTTAGAATTTGCTAATTCAAGCCAATTTTATAGTGCACAAGTGAGACAAGTCTTGCATCAGGTATAAACTAGTTTTCACCCTTGAATCAATAAATTCAACCATTTGATTAAATGAAACATGATATGACTTATTGATCTGATGATAAAAAAAGATACTTGTGCATGGTGCAAGACCGTTTTGTTTGTGCATACATAGCCTCTAATTCAACGCCACAAAATTGTAAGGTGAGGACCACCCACTATTCATAAACTCATTTTTAGGTCATCCAATGTGGACCACCCACCATAAATAAACACGCTTTCAGTTCTTATCTCATCAAATGTAAAACTCTTTACAAAAGACTGGACATCTAAAGTGTGACTCGAGTGACTCGGTGAATGGTGCAACAATTTTAAGCAGACTTTAATATCATATTAGAATTTAGGTTGTATCCGACTCAATCCTACAAAATCGGGAGACAACCACCTACCATTTATAAACATATTTTCATGTGATATCTCATAAAATAAATTCTATAAAACCAAACAATTACAAAAGTTCTCTCAAACGATCAATCTAATAAACTTCTCAACTACATGTTTTTGCCTTTTATTCATTAAACTGTACTACTTTTGGTTAATGAGCACATGACAGGATTCCAAAACAAAGCAAGTTCAAAGTTTAATATTGACATAATAATAGCATATAGTTGCATATTTTGATGTAGAAAGACATTATGGAATAATGGCACATGAATGACTCACTCACCGAGTAATAAGGTACGGCAGATACAACGCTGATAGGTTCAGTGGCATGAGGGGAAGAGAGAGCATAAAGAGCAGCAAGAATTAACTGAGATGAACCTGTTCCAACAACAACGTGTCGACCTTGTGTTACTGCATTTCCAACCACATTATGTAACCTCACTACTTCCTTAGAAAATTCTGGCTCAAGAAACCAACAAATGCTTGTTGGATCAGAAAAATAACTCATAGATTGCCATCCTGGAATTATTATTGTGGTCTTGTCTCCCATTTGTCGCCAATAACGTTCGTACATTGTTGGGTCGCCACTGCAAAATTATTAATTTATTATTATTAGTTTTCAAAGTCAATTTCATTTCATATACAGTTTCTTATTCAACTCAATGTCAGAATTGCAGTGAACTTCATCAATATCATTAATTATTTCCAACAAAACTCTTATTTAAAATTTTAATTTCATGATTGGAAAAGAAAAGTATACTTAAATTATGTGTTACCCCCATTCACTCTATATTTCCAACACTCACTCTTTACCGAAATAAAATTCATGTGAGTTCCACCGTTTTAAAAATGATCTCCACGTGAATTTTACTCTAGAATGAACATCAATTAACTCTAAAATAGTTAGCTAGTCTTTACTCATCTCTCAGTTGAACTAAATCACTTGAACTCATTTTTTCTAAAAGTTGGAGGGTTAAAAATAAAAGATCTATCATAAATAAAAGAAGTAGTAGTACTAGCAACTTTTAATTATAATTTATATATTTATCATTTTTGTATTATTATTTTTACTTTTTAATAAAGTTTGGACCAGAGGTAGCATATAACGTGGTGTATCTGTTTAACTTCGCACTGTAAAGGTGACTGTGTGAAGAATAATATAATCGACCCATAAGTAGATGTAGGGCATGCATGATCTAACTGAGATCAAAATTCTGAAACAACATGGTGCTATCCTGAGCAATCTTGAGTAGGGTAGATTGCAAGAACAGTGAAATCACAGTGGGGCAGGTAAGAAAATGAAGGAGAAGTAATGAAGGACTGCATGGAGCGTTGTGGGCAAGGTATTGAAAATTGAAAGGGAATAGAAAACCTAGAGAGTCCATGTATATCAGCCAAAAATTATTAGATATGATTGTTGAATTTTACATCATCAATTCAATGGGACGACCTATACCATGCTATGCTATAGGGTTGAGACAAGTACGTTAGACATGGACTTCAATTTGTAAAGGCCCCACCAAGTATATACTCCAACAGGTATTTTCACTAAAGAAGTTTTTTTTTATTTAACAAAAAAAACACATGTTACAAGTATATGAAAAGGTAAAAGGAAAATGTCAGTAACAAGTGTCTTTAGGACATTGATTAAAGTATTAAAATAAATAAGTTTGTATAAAAATGATGTAATTATAATTAAGACGAAAATAAAAAAATTATATTTACAAAACAAAGCATCTATTAATGAATTCCTTAGTCAGCAAAACCCAAAATATAAATATACGTCTACATTTGAGACTCATTTGGGGCGGCAAAATATTGTAAAGAATACTCTCTCAAAACCCAAGAAGCACTTTCACTCATAATAGTGTTGTGGTCATGGCAAGGCTAAGCCTTTGATTCTGTATGTGCATCATGCACATGGCCCTCTTAGGTATTCTTTCAAGAATGCTACTAGTACTATTGTTGCTTTATACTATGCATTGTGCTCCTAAAACACATTGATTTTTGAATAAATTATCTTTAGTTTTTCAACATCTAATTATCTTTTATCTCTTTCTTTTAATTACATCATTTTCTCGATTTCTATCACGTGTGGAAAAGATGTATGAGCATCTATCAAATATTTTCTTTACTTTTAAGTGTTTTAGTTTTTAAGTCAATGGCAACCTTTTTATTACTATCTCGAACAATTGCATTAATACATAGTTTAAAGTTTGTGTGCATAAATTAACCACATAGTTAAAAACACTCTCTTGTCGGTATTTACGGTCTTATAAATAAATGATGAAATCAACGAGGGTGTTATCACTTTGAGAAATACTTGGTTAGGCACAACCCTAAATATTATAGGTTAGGCACACATATATGAAATCAAAATAAATTAAAAAGAAAATGATTAAAGTAATAGTAATTGATGTGACTATTTTATTTATCTTTTAATTTTTTTTATTAATGTATGTGTGCCTAAATTTTGTGCCTAAATGATTGTGTCTATGTAAGACCATTTTTAAAATATGATGTCAACATTGATTTCATTCCATAAAATAGTAGATTTTAAAAATGTAGTGTTTTCTAATCCTCCACAAATCAACCAATTATAAGTAATATTGTAGTGTTCTTTATAATATTGAAAATAGTAAATGGCCCTAAGAACACAAGTTCATATGCCAAAAATAAAAATAATGTATTAAAAATTGTGTCAATTTATTTCTAAAAAAAATAAAATTGATTTTTCTCTATAATTTTGTTATTTGTGCTATCATTACCATGTACTCCTGGCATATGTTAACAAAGACCCTGTTGAAAAAGGGTAAAGATCCTCTCCATTTACATGTTCACCGTCTTTCTTTTTTGAAAATAAGGATTCAATGCATTTCATTTCATTCAATAATAACCGCCCATGGTGCTACACTTTACCTCTATAAGCCAAACAAGCTAAGCTAGCATTAGTTTATAGTACGTAGTGTCTAGTGCTTGATTAAACAACATCATGAATTCTGATATTTAGGATACTTCCTTAGTTTTACAATAAGTGACAATTTCAAACATAATAAAAAAAAAGTGTAAACATGAAAGTGAAAGTAAAAATATTTTTACTACAATACTCTTATCAAATATAACTTCAAATAAAAATTATCTGAACATACAAATATAAAAATATAATCGTTTAATTTTTTTATTTATATGTAAGCCTTGAATAACTTTGATCTAGGGTTGAAAGTAAGACATGTTCTCATCTCTAAACTCTCATCACATCCCCCAACAAAATTTCCGACCCTCCAACTCGGGAACAGAGAGATGACAAAATACCATCATTAAACACTATGGTTGGCATGCTTCGGTCAGCAGTTACTCCACCTAATGGACAAGTCCCAACATGCAAACTACTCCCTCCGTTTTGTATGATTAATTAAGGAATTTTTAACTAGTTTTTGAGGAATATTATTGGTTAAAGAATTCGTAAATAAAAATATTATCTTCAAAATATAAAATGTTATTTTTAATCAAGTAATAATTACACAAATTTTTTATAAAAATTTACTTGTTTTGATTTGTTTAATTAATGTACTCTTTAACACCCTCCATTAATTAATTATCACCCAAGTAAAACTCTAGTTAAAACAATTTTTTTAACAAAAACATAATTTAAAAATGAATGTTTTTTTTAAAAGAGGCCAAAAACAATTTAATTAAATGAATGTAATATTTAATTTATACTCTCTATAGATTCAACTCTGAATATTAAGATCTATTTTTCTAAGAATCGAGAGTTAATACAAAAAACATTAATTATTTTTCTCTCATTTGCATACTAGTAATCGTATCATGTAAACTACTCTTAAAAGTCAAAATATTATATTCCACTCTTTTGTGATAAAGAAAAATACAGGAATAGTTAATAAAGATACTTCGATTAGATTATTTTTCTTTGCTTTTATATATTCTATTTCTTAATATATGCGCAACAACTTTAAATGACATTATGTTGAAACATGGTAAAAGTATCACTGGGTTTTAATAGACAAAAAATTTCCCTAACCTTTCCTTTTAGAAAATTTCCTTAATAAAAAGATAATTATTAATTATTTCCATAATATTAAATTTTCTCTAAAGTTTCTAAAAAAAAGTTTTTTGAAACATCAAAAAACATATTTTTAATAAGTTAACATATGCATGAAATATATAGAATATTAGAACTATAAAAGCAATTTTTTATTAAAATATAAATATATATTTATATTTAATGGATATATAGATACATTTATTTTCCAATTTTAATAATTGAAGTCATTATTCATATCTTTTCTTTTATCGGTCAAATTTTTTTTAATTTCTCAAATAACCGGAGGCTCGATTTATTAGAGAGGTTTACGAATGAGATCATGAAACGACACAATTTAAAAATTAATATTTTTAAACAAAATTACTGCATAATTTAAGATAATATCTGGTCTTTTATCTTTTTTGCATGTTATTTTGGTCCTCTTAGTCTAACCATGCTTGTATGTGGATTCTTAAGTTTCAAAATGAGAGTTTGCTAGAACCATAAATGTGAAGTTTAAAATTCATATCCAAATATGGATGGAAAATCAAAAAGACGTGGAAAATCATAAACAAATGTATAAAAATCTTATGTTTTTATCTTGTAAATACGATTCATATGGCAAAAGGTTGCGTGAATATTTGATATATTGTATCGTAGATTTGAACTCCTAATTCTCAACTTCACTACACTTATGCAACTAGTGTGGATAATTTTCCTTGTTACACTCTTAGAAATATAGAAAACAAATTGTCCATTTAATAAATGAAGGTGTGTGTCAAAAAAAGAATGAATGAAGGGCTCTTTTATCGTGACTGAAATGATAAAAATAAAAATTCAGGTGAGAGACTATGAGTTGTCCCTATCTCTCCCAGGAACTAGAGCTGGAAGCAAAGCACAGAAACCAGCAACGTAAGCACAGGCCCCCTATGAAACAAAAATGGCAATTCTCTCTTTCTCTCCCTCCCAAAAAAATGTAAACAAAGTAAGATGAAAATTTTGATCATAAAATTTAGTGTTTACATTAATTTAGTAGGAAAATATAGGATTTTAAGTCCTAAAGAAATGTTCGATTTTAAGTCCTAAATAAGGGCCATTAAGTTAAGAACAAGATTATATGTTAACTTTACTTGGAAGTGTAGATCATAATTAAGGAATTCTCAAAAGGGTTGTGCCCAATATCTTAAGAAAAAAAGAGCACCTCACTAATAAAAAGAAAACTTAATGCAGACATTGATATGCTCAAGAAAACAATAATTAAAAGAATTAATCATAGTAACTTGCACTTACTGGTCTAAGTTGATTATTTTATCCATGACTCCAGAATGATCTTTACGAGTAGAATTAGCAGAAATTGTAGAGGGTATAACCAAACGTGATTTTTGAATAATCCTTCCCATGTTTTGGTTATTGCTTCCTTGTTGATCATCACCTTCATACACCATTCTAAGAATCAAGCTAACATTCAAAGCTAGTGATAAAACTAGTAAGTGCCTCAAAGAAAGCATAGCTGGAAAATTCGCCATCATCTACAAAACAACACAATCCAAAACAGAACACAACACAACCTTATTAGAAAAACATCTTAGTATATATATATGTGTGTGAAGTGAAACTGTGGAAGAGGGTAAAGTTTGGTCAAAGTTTGAAAGTTTTATTTTCAAAACCAGTGGCAAAAAATTTAATGCTTACCATGTAATCAAAAACACTTTTTGTGACGAGTGTTAAAAAGTTACAGACCAAAGTTCTCTCTTGCTGAAATTCTGAAACTAAAATGGTTATTTTGGACAATGAAAGAATATTCTAATACCTATTATCAGAGGTAACGTCTTGGAAGATTATAAATTCAATCAGCAAGGTTGTCATGTTTCAGAAAACCACTTGGTTTCTAAGTAAGTAAAAGTGTGAAACTCTGATTTTGAGTCTAAAAGGCTCAATCTCGGTTTCCATGGACATAAGTAGCAGTGGACAAAGAAAAATTTATTTTAATGAAAGAGCTTTTTTTAATGTTTTATTAAAGTTGAGTGATAAAAAATTAACTTAAATTAATGAACTTTATTTAAAAGAAGAATCATTATGGAAAATTTAAGTTCAAATCTCATATAAGATAATTATTGGTCGAACTTTGTTTACTTGTTGATTAAGCTTCTAACTATGATTGGACCGGTTTTCAGTCAAAAAAATATTTGAACCGACGAATTCTTCGTTGAATCGGTTTGGTTCGGTTTTCACTCTTTTTAAAAAAAGGAGTCGAACCAAACAAATCGGTTTGGATCGGTTCGATTCATCACTTTATTTGACAATAGAATTAAAAAAAATCATATTCCCACAAATTTGTATCCCATGCAAACAACATTCATCATACTAAAATATTTCTTGAAACTTTGCATTTCATATTGTGTTTTTTCATGTTCTCTATTTTTCAAACAACTTTTTATAACCAACAAATGGACGATCTCAACGGCGGTGAAAAACAATGGGTTAGATGTAGTTGACGGCTAGGGTTTATTTTTTAGAAGAAATGAAATAGATTTTAAGTGATGAGATGATATGATGATGGGAGAAAGTGAATGGATGCTGAACTTTAATTTCAGGCCTAATCATAAGTGTGTGAGGAGGGATAATATTAGTAAAATGGGGTGTGGGGTTAACACCGATTCGGTTCATCGGTTCCTTAGATCTCAAATGAAAAATCGAGAACTGAACCAAACAAGGCCAGACACTTTTTTCGTTTGGTTCGGTTTAGAGTTTCGATTTCGACGATTTTGTCCGAGCCACTTACACCCATAATTAAGCCCAAAAAATATTTAGTTTTTTTAAGGGAAAAATATTTAGTTTTAGTGTAGTATGTTTTCTTCTAATTATATTATTCATTTAAACTATTGAATTTACATATTATGAATCTTAATAACGAATTATGTATCCAAAAGTTTATTATCTCAATATTTGAGTGTATATTTTAGATAATAAAAATATTATGAATTATGAAATGTAATACAACTTAAACTCAACTTTTTACAATTCAATGTATATATGTTCCGTAAAAAAACTCTCAATGTATATTTATTTAAGTATGAGATATTCGACTTTGTTTCTTGTTTTCTATAGGTTCTCTTCATAAGAGGTAAGTCCATTTGGATCATCGTTGGCATTAAATATAGTGAACCTATGACAAACTAAAATAAATGAATATTATAAAATAAAAAAAAAAAAGTTATATGTAACCAGTCACACTTAATGAGAAAATATAATAAAACAATTATATAAAATAATATAATCTTACTATTAATAATTTTATGGTAAATAAAAAATAAATTATAATAAGTTTTGAATTAGATGAAAACAAAATTAATAAATAATTTTAATTATTTTCAACAAAGTTCATTTACTTCGTTTTGAAAATTTAATGAAATTACTATCTATCCATCTTTAACTTGATTCTTTTATAAAATGTAAAATCGATAATTGAATATTTAAAGGAGTGTCAAATTGTGTTTCTTAGAATTTTCTTAATAATCCTTTCAAAAATTCAATGAGTCTTAGAATCTTTAAACTTTGGGGATTTCTCAATGGAGTCCCATTTTTTTGTCTTTAAAAAAATTGTCAATGGAGTTTCTAAATGCATGTTTGGATTGAAGATTTTTGACAGTTTAGAAAGGAGAAACGTTAGGAGGAGACATTTATATTTATATTTTTAAAGGAGCAATTAATTTATATGTCGTTGGTATGTGTTTATGACTTTTAAAAATTGAAAAGGAAAAAAAAAAACTCATGAGTTTAACTCAGTTGATAGGAATATTGCATATTATATGAAAGTTGTGGTTCGAACCCTAAACACTCCACGCAAGCTGGGGTTCGAACCCTAAACACTCAATTTTTCCACATTTAAAATGTGTGAGCTCTACCTACTAGGTTACTTGATAAAAAAAATTAAAAAAAAAAAAAATAACATGAAAATAAAAGAT
>Ga0228711_1007375_pt1 | contig 15975 bp, 7 predicted proteins | sample MedpolnodulmetaG_2_FD_177996 | JGI IMG/M metagenome (GOLD analysis project Ga0228711, IMG submission 177996) | Root nodule microbial communities from Medicago polymorpha collected in Santa Monica, California, United States - brown nodules | ecosystem: Host-associated > Plants > Roots > Nodule...
GGGTAGGCCGCCTTAACTCGCCTCCCGAGTAAATGTGCTCGCCATGGCGAGTAATTATGCCTTCCTGCCTTTGCTTGCTTTTTCTACTCGCCATGGCGAGTTGGAGGCGAGTAACTTCAACTTTCTGTTTGACCTTTGCATTTCTTCATGTTTTCTTGCTTCTCAAGTGTCCAGACGTGCATTTTCCTACAAAGAGTTGGCATTAGATGTGAAAAGCATAATTGAATGATTCTTCAGTATTTGTGAGCTTTTCACAAGATAACTTGCAAACCAAGTAATCAAAGTGCCTAAAATATATAGTCTATTTAACTCCTTTTTGACACTTATCACGCACCAGTGGTGTCCCATCTGTTGTTTGCAGACGATTGTTTCTTGTTTTGCAGGGCCAATGTGGTGGAAACACGACATTTACTCACTATTCTTAAAACTTATGAGGAAGCATCTGGACAAGAAATTAACTTATCAAAGTCTGAGGTGTTTTTCAGTCACAATATGAGTGAGGCGGCGCAGAAGGACTTGTCACGTATTATTGGTGTCTGACATCTGATGGGTACTGGAAAGTATTTGGGATTACCTTCGATGATTGGTAGAGATAAGAGGTCCGTTTTTTCTTTTATCAAGGATCGTATTTGGAATCGAATAAATGCGTGGAGGGGAAGAGCATTATCAAAGGCGGGTAAGGAAGTTATGATCAAATCTGTGTTACAGGCTATTCCTTCATGCATAATGAGTATTTATCTTCTGCCAAATTCAGTTATAGATGATATTGAGAAGATGATCAATGCGTTTTGGAGGGGAGGAAGGAGTAACAACTGTGGGATCAAATGAATGGCATGGGAACACGTAACATGCCCCAAAGATTTTGGTGGAATGGGGTTTAGGAATTTCAAAGTTTTTAATCTCGCTAATGTAGCTAAGCAAGGACGGAGTTTTTTTGTCTAAACCGGAATCTCTGGTTGCTAGAGTTTTTAGGTATATGATTGAGCTCTATATGCCAAAATGATATTATATAGAAAAGGTACATATTATAAATAAAGCACCCCCTTGAGCTATATGTGAATAGGTAAGTAAGGAAATATGGAGCCATATAAAATCATACTAGACATGCATTTTTCAATGCATGCAAAATCAATTAATTGTCCATCCATTAACCAAGAAGCTCCAACAAGTGCATTATCTCAATTTCATCAGTAAGTTATGGAGTAGCTCAACACCCTAAGATACCATATGAAGACATATGTCTATACAAATGAAAATTACCTCTGTACGATCGACCCTTGTGCTTAAACACCAGGCATTGTCCTGGGCAATTCTTTCGTTTTCAATCCAAACTTCTGTTTCTCAATCTAAAACATACAAAAATATATATAGTTTGGTTAGACAACTTGATTGCGTTCAAAATAAAAACCTCTACTGAAGCTTTGGTAGATGTTTTCATTAACAAAAAAAAGACCAAATTAATACTTCTTAATTTTGCTATTAAAATTAAAAATTATTTACGAATATATGCACAAGATTTACAAGGCCAGAACAGAGAAAAGATACGTAAATAGTACAAGTCTACAAGACCAATAAAACCACAAATATGATTCAACTAGCAAGGTTAAAAGATACTACATCAGTGCATCCAACACTTACTCTTTTAGAAAACCACATGCAAACAAAAAACAAAATACCTGTAAGGTAAACATGTCCTCTTTATAATGTTCCATTTTATGTTGTTTGTCCCACAGATCCATTTTGAAGACATTCGGTGATATTACCTGATGATTCCAAGTAAGTTGTACAACTAAGCACCAGTAAAAAAATTTGTTTTAAGTCATATCAAGAAACTTCTATGCTGAAACTTTACCTCTTCATAGCCCCTGACTCTGTACTGACTTTGAATGAAGTCAGTGAGTTTGTTGTAGATTCGAGCACCACGTGGAAGAAAAAACAAGCTTCCAGGGCTAACATAAACAAGACAAACCAAAAGAAAAGAGTAAGAAAAGCTTACTAAGTCTGAAATCAAACAAGAATGAACCCACTATAGTATACCTCAAATCATGACAAAAAATAAGCTCCTGTTTCACTCCCAAAATCCTATGATCATACTTTTCAACCTCTTCAAACTGATTCAAATGATCCTGAAATAAATAGAGAAAAATAAAGAATTAAGGTCTTGTCTTGGAGGTGGTGTTTGGGTCGTTTGAACTAGCCGGCTTGTTTGTTTTACGTGTGGATTTGGAACCAAGGGAATGTTTGCTACGGTGACTTTGGAGGTTGGTGGTTTCTGTTTGGAGGGTTCTCTGCTAAGTCCTTGTTTGCGTTTTCTGTTTTTTGGTCTGTGGCAGCCTTTGTTCCTTGTTTTATTTGTTTTTGGTGCTTCCCTATTGGGTGTAATCCTTGCTTTCTTCGTTGTTAGGTGCGCCTTGCAAGGCAAGGCACTAATAATATTTGTTGTTTAAAAAAAAAAAAACGAACAAAATAAAATCACCTTTGAAATATTTTGAGGATGATCATGAGATATGCCATTGTGATCAACTCTTTTTGAACTTTCTCCAACTTCATGCTTTCCGTTAGCGGACATTGCAGCGGCGGATGAGGAAGGTGAGAGAAGGAGAACGTTCGCGAACAGAGGAAGTGTTGACTGCGGTTTGATTTTTAGGGTATAAAAACAGTATATTTATACATTTTCAAGTTTTTTTTGTTCCTTTGGTTACAAGTTTCAAGTTTTTCAGATTGCATAATTTTAGGAACAAATTAATATAATATTTTTTTGACCAATCAATGCATTAATTTTAGGAACATATCTCTCAAAAAAATATTATATTTTTTTGACCGATCAAAATAGTATAATATGTAAAACTATATTTTTTCAATAAAAAAAATGTAAAAAGATATTTTCTTTTCATAAGTATATATATTTTGTTTGTTAAAAAAAATATATTTTGCATCAATTTGTGTGTTTATAATAAATAAATAAATATACACCCACTCTTTCAAAAGAATTTTGACGAATTGTTCTTCTTCAAGGTCTTAGTTCGATTCTTGCATGCACCAAATTTTGTGTGGGCTAATTTAGCCCGTTCAAGAAAAAAAAATTGACCAATTGTTTAGGAGATCCTGATTTCGAAGTCTAACTAAAACAATTTGAGTGGATCACCTTTATCTTTTGAAAGGTATTCTCTCTGAGCATGATTTAGAAACCTTGTTTTGCAAGAAACATAAATTGACTCTTACTTTCTATGGGTGGTTACTTCTTAATCGTTGGTTAGTTGATGTGAATTGAAGAGGTGGAAATAATTTGAATACTGAGTGCCATGCATCCCCCTAGGTCGGGTTAAGGGAGTATTGGGAATGGAAGGGCTTCAAAAGTGAGGCATTATTCATACAAAAGTTTACATGCAATTGGAAAGAGACCTAATACACATTCTCTTAAAAATCGTTAAGTTTACCTGATATAGAAGTAACTTGCATATAAGCCATAATGTCATAAGAATTTATTAAAGAAACTTTTAATTCATGTATTTATCTAAAAATGACATTAATGTATATGAGCTTGAAAGAAAATTTCCAACCATTAAAACAATCTAACTTCCAGAGTAAAATCTAAAAGGTCCAACTCTTCTCCATGCCTCTATCAAAGGGCACCAAAAACTTTCATCTCACAGAAAAATCCACAATGTTGCTAAACAAATAATCACAACAATGTAAAATAGAAACTGCAAACTATCCATCTTTCTAGGAAAGCTAGTAGAGCAGTTTTGTGATCAAGGCCCAGCCAAGAAAAATGTTTGAATGAATCAGTTTCTTTGTCTCCCCATAAATTTTTATCTAATTGCCTCTGGATTGTGGGACTTCACCAAATCAAAAATGTTATGTGCAAGAGCCAAGGTGAGGCTAAAGATCATAATCATATGATGTTAACTTCCAAAAGATACAGTAGAATTAGCGAAAAGATACATCAATTTATCCAAGGCTTCTGGATAAAACTTCCTGGCAAATAAATAACAAGGTCTTTTTGACCCATTCCACATGCAAGGAGTGATCAACACTGTTCTCTGCAAAGCATATGAAATTTAAAATAAACAATAATTCATTTCTTTGATAAAAAGAAAAACATAATTAGTATCACAATATTGAAGTCCTTATTCAATCATTTATACCTTTGAATCACTTGTAATATGTGGACTTTGATTGAGGGACTGCATCGAATAAAATTATGTCATTAAAATTATAGAAAAAATGCTGCCTAAAAACCAAGTAGTGTAATAAGGATAAAAGTAGGGAATAAAGTGATATTCTTAAAAAAGGACTAACCCTAGTCAAGTAAATTTCCTTTTTTCATTTTGTTTTTCTCTCTCGAGTCTTAGGCTCAGCTATGTTTGGCCTGACTTATTTTGACATTAAAAGTTACTTTAAAGTTAAAGCTTAGCTAAAAATAGGAGCTATAGAAATAAAGCTAAAATTGTTTGTTGATTACTGTTACTTTTTTGCTTAATTTTTTTTTTTTTATAGAATGGAAAATTTGAGTTAAATAATAAAAAATATATGAAACTATCAAAGATCTCCTACTTGATTTTAAAAACTCCTCTCAACTAATTTTTTAAAAGTTCTTTATTACAAGCTCGTTTCTTAATTAAGATCTTTTAAAAAATATTATTCGACCTAACTTCTTTTATGGAGAAGACAAGCCAAAAGTAAGCCGTGCTAAAAAGAAGCCTTTGTAACTCTTCAAGGCCAATAATTTTCGTGAGAGATATTTTTTGTAGTGAGCATCCACACAAATTGTAGACATTAGGAGTAAATCTAATTTTCTTGGGAAAAAAGAGAACCGATAAAAAATGCATAGTTTGTATCACATACTGTCAAGGTTTTGAGGAGTTTATATGTAATATGTTGAGCACTGAATGATCTAGGATGCCATTTTCCTTCAGACCAATCAACATATGTTACCGACCTGTTCGAAATTCCACCTGGATCAAGCATCTAAACATAGAACGAATAAGTTAGCAACGAAAGAGACTGATGCCATTGCAAATTATTAGAAGAGCTCAGACCGATGAACATTGAACACTGACATTAAAAAATGTTGGTAAGTAATGCTCATCCGAGTAGCAGTTGCGTCCTCCCTCCATATTTGGCTGTGGAAGTTAAAAACATGAACAACAGATTGTTTATCAGTGAAGCTGTTTTTATAGACTCCATTCTTCCCAACAATTTCTAAAACTATAAAAATAACAGAAATCAGAGTAACCTCATAAGGAATTGTAGTTTAAATGAAAGAAATAAACTATTGTTAAGTGTTGCTTTTGTAACTTGGTCAACAAGAAATCCTTAAATATTTTAGTTCATTGATTTATGAATATATTTATCACGATTAACATACTTATGAGCGGTGACAAGAAGAATACAAAAGGGAATAAACAATCGTCAAATCAGCAAAAGCATCAATAAAGTGATGATAAGTAACATAGAAGTACCCTGCAGTGATACTTGAATTTTGTGAAATAAAGGTTGTCTGCGATGACTATAACAGCATGCTGCCGCTTCATTGAGAACCACTGCAGTACAAACATGATGTAAATGAACTCCACACAAGAAATGTTTCAAATTGATTCCTGAGTTTCTACATTCTTATTGCAAAAACGATGATGTGAACCAATTCTTGATTGCAACAAGTGATTGCACAATGTAGAAGGGAGATAAATGATCAGAATATGCTATTATAACAATACACTATTTAAAACTCACTGTAAGATTAATATTCTAATAATTATTTTCTCGTATGCATTTGTGGTCAAGTTTGTCAAGACTTGCTCTCAGTTAAGATCACACTAAAAATTTCTTGTACAAAAATCATACCTGCGAACCCTTTCGAAAATCCTTCATTTCTACCTCAGGCAACATATGCTCTATATATCGGCCGTTACCATGAGGGCCAGGATCAACAAAGCTTTTTTTTTTCAGTGGATGATTGGAAAGGTGGAAGAAGAAGAAGAACTTAGTCAGAATTTCCATCTAACAAATATGGAGCAAGGAAAAGGGTTTAAAATTTTCATGAACTAATTAGCATTAGTTCTTTGAATGTAAAATAATGTCTTACCATTCAATGAAGCTGACATTTGTAAACACTAAGTAGTTGTACACGAATTCAAAGTGACGTATAGGTATACAACTGAAACAAAATATAAGATGTCGTTGACTAGATCAAATCCCCAAACCAACCACAACTTTACACTAAAGAGAAATCTGATAAGAAAATTACCTTTCAGATAGCAAGACAAAATGTTGGTTATCAGGGTCTAAAAGTGCGTTTGCCAGAAGCCTTCTTTCTGCTTCCATCATTGCAAAACTCCCCCAACTCACCTTTATGAAAATTTAGACTGATTAATATCATATTAATTATGGCGTACCTAAAAATGTCATATGCGCCATACATACCGGTTCACTGTGAATTTCTCGACCAACAAAGTATCTGCTGACATGTACTGGTTTTTCCCTGGATGCATGTACATAAATTGAAAATCTCCCATCATGCCCCTGCACTTTGTTATAACTTATAAGTAATAAAGATCAAATGCGAAGGAACTAAATTTCCGTTGCATAAATTTGGCTCTTGAATAAATCCATCTTCACAAGTAATGGTTAGTGGTTACAAACTTTTGCATACATTCTTTGTACAATTTTCACACACTGTTACATTCAAAGCATTCTTTGTCACAAATTTTTAGATACAAACTTCGCTTGTTGAAAAAAGTATGTTTTGTTAATAAATTCATTTCTTCGATGCTAAATACCATCAAACTTGCTCTGTGGTGATAGAGGGAGCGGTAGAAGGATTTCTTTTTCTTTTTTTGATTTTATAAACATGTTGGCCAACTTAAGTCCCTCAAAGCTTTATAAACAGTAATATTGGTGAAAAATGAATTCATAAATTGGGCAAGGACATCCGCGCAAGAAGAGAGCAAATCCTAGCCATTAGAAAATGACAGCATAGAAAACATAATCACATGCTTCATGCTAAATGTCCCAATAGTCACATTGATGAGTTAAAATCTGTAAAAACATGTCCTGTATTTTTGGTTAAGATAAGAAATTACATGAAACAGAAGATAAAATTAAGTTTTCCTAGCAGATAATGCTACTCATTCCAGTTAATATTAGGTTAGAAAATGAAAGGACATAAGATATGACTTTTGGTTTTATGTTTGATGCATAATAAGAGTAGAATAATACAAGACAGAGTCAGGAAAGATGATGCATTTTGGTTTCGCCTTTTTTAGTTGGAACCGACGAGAACATAACTTTATGGGCTTCTCTATTCTGTTCTGTCTGTATTCCAAATATATTTGAGTCATCACTTGAAAATAAATATTTACAGTTTTGATTGAAAAACAAAAGATAAGAATAACTTTGCATTCTCTAAGATTGTTTTCTGCACAGATAGGAAAGTCCCCTAACCTAAATTCTCACAACTCCATACATTGCCCGTGCACTAGCTCATATTAAGAGCTAAACTTGATTGCCATGATGTAAGATTATATCTACAAATGCTAACTCCTAGTACAACAATAACAAAAGTCTTTTCTTAATAGGCAGAGCCACTGCATGGTTTAAAAACCGTGATATGCTCTCTCATGAATTAAGTTTATTGATAGACTATTTAACTCTAAATCTCTGGTAATGACTAGGACTAAGATTTTTCTTGGCTCCCTTCCACGTCTGGTCACTGAACTGTCCTCCATCGGATCCACCTCTCGTAACTAGTACTTAAACTTGTTTTATATACACATGCCTAAATTACATACAACGAGATTCTATCATCTTTTTATGATGCAAGATACCTTTGGCTTTCTCTCAAATGGATTAATTTCTAGTCCAATTGTGTCTTCTATAAGCACCACTAACTGTAGTATCATTTTCATCTCCAGGACATCGAGTTTACATTTTGTTGGAACTTTAACTTTCAGTTGTATTCAACAAATGAAAGACGCAACCATGCAGTGGAGTTTTTCATTAAAAAGACCTTAAGCAATTATTCATTCCAGGTTGTTTTAGTAAGAAAAAAGACCTTAAAAATTGGATTGGACCTAACTCAACCTTACAAAACCGATTTTTAAGGTGAGGATTGCACTCACTTATAAAACCATGATCAGGTCTTATCTCATCCAACGAGGACATACATCACAAACTTTCTTTTTGAGGCAATATACATCACAAACTTACAAAAGATTTTTGAATCAGAATATGACTAAACAATATTAGTTAATTGCAACACTTTTTTTACAATGCAACATGACAAATGTGAAAAAATATGTGAGATTATACAATAAAAAAATAAAATAAAATAAAAAACAGAACAAAAATAAAAGATGGCATTCGAAAAGAAAAGAGAAAATAAAACTGAATGACGTACTTGAAAGAACAAGTGCCAGAGTTTCTCAAAAGGCAATGTACCAGGAGTCATGAACAAAAAAGCAACCTTAGGTGTATTAGTTTGAGGAGGAACAAAGTTGAGTAAATCCTTAACAACAACACGAGATTCAATCTCTTGATCAGTTAATTCCCTTGAAAAATCGTTTGGAAATAGATCGCGTGTACGACAACCTTCAGAGGAATAGAAGTTGCATTTATCGGAACCTGTTTTTGTTGGTGTAGAATAAACGTAAGCAGTTATAATCATAACAAAGCACACCACAGAAGCCAATGCAATGACCAATGTAGGACTTCTTAATGTGTATTTTCTTAACCCTATCATCATGAATGAATCATTCGTTCATCACAGCGATTATAGAATGATTAATTTCATAAACCTTAATTCATGGCCAATAAAGTCATGCAAATGCAACTATATTTTGAGTCATAGCTGATCTTTGGTATCCAACAGAATGTTATGAGATTTAATCAAAACTACGGAGTTCTTGCCACCTCACTCACACGCCCAACTGTCTTCAATAGAAATACAATATTTTCTCTTAATTAATCATAGCCAAATATTTTCATACTTGTTTAACATGAAATTAATTAAATCATTTTATATCTACCAAACTAAAATTAAGCATTTTATCCAATCTAAAAGTGAGTATATTCAAGTAGTTATTGAGAGTTTCAACGAAAGACAAATAAGATTTTTTTTATGATACAAAGACGAATAAAACTTTAATAACCTCCCCAGTCCCAATCAAATTTGAATTACTAGCGCCTTTTTCTAATAATCAAAGAGTTAACATTAAAATAAAAATAAAAAATCATTCTATCCGAGTTCAATTTTAAGGTGAAACAATTATCGACTAGATTTTACTTACCAAAATTCAGATTACTATGACTGGTTAAAAAAATCATTGCGGTATATATTTTTTGACATAACTTATGTCCGAAAATAATTAAACGTGAACATAATTTATGTCTGAAAATCCTATTCCCTCCGTAATGTAACAATAAATCATAATTTTATCTACATAAACTAGTCCTTTCTACAATTGGTAGTTGTCTATTCTACATATACTTTTAGTTTAGCTTTATTAAGTTATTATAACTTACGAAAACAATGAGCGTGGTGAAAACTGAACACAAAACAGAGATGATATGTATCAGTAGAATACTTTCTGTTTCACAATATGCATATTATGTCCAGTAGGTTTTATCTCGTATTTCAAAATTACCAATATTTTTCACCAGCTAAGTTTTAATTATAATTATTTTAACCAGATGCAACTGCAATTTAAAAGCCAGCAAAAACGAGAGAAGGAGAAAAATCAAGATTAATGCAACTCTTGATAGTTCCAATAGGAGCATTGCTATTACATCCACATCAGACCAAGGGAAACCAAAACAGATACCAGCTACTACAACCAACCTTATAACAATGAAACTTCTAAAAAACAAATAAACAAATGAATCCAAATGTTTTGTTAGCCAGGCCCCACTTTTGGAATATCATAATGTTCACTAAGATTAGCCAGATATTGATTGAACTGCTGAATCCTGTCTCGATGAGATCTGCTCGCCATCTTTGCTAGCCTTTGAAGTTCAAGTTTCTCCGTCTGTTGGAGAAATCGTCTCTCAGCTGGAGTTAGGTGATCATCAAAAGATGCACCGTTTCCTTTGCCCTCATACTTGTCACCCTCGCTCATGCTACCTTCATGGTTACCTGTCAACATTTTTTCAAATATCATATCATATCCAAAATCAAGAACAGTTAACCTCGGTTAGCACCAACAATTCAGATCAACAATGTGTCTGTTGTTCAAATTAAACAAATGTTGATGTTCTACATTCAATCATTTTTGTTTTCTTAAATTATCACCAGTTCCTATATGTCAATGTTGTGTCTAGTATCCATATGTGTTAGTGCTTTGATGTTAAGGAACTGATGTCAATCATGCTTGAAGCAATCCGACTCTGCCAAAGTTTTCATACGGACTCACAGTAAATCATCAAATCTGTATGACGGAACAACCCACATTTGTCTAGCTTCTCAGTGAAATTAGATAAATTATTCCCACATGCTATTATTTAATTGCTCATTTATCATGACAAATGAATTCATTCATATGCTCTGCATGCCAAAACAAGAATGACAAGAATCTTATGCATGCCTGATTTTGATAGTTTATATAACAGTTACTTGGTTAGAACAATCAACAGCCAATCTGCTGATTGGTTTTCAACTTTGGTATGCTTGAACTCAACCACTAAAAACAAATGTTGGTTCTTAGACTAGATACCGAGTTAAAAAAAAAACTAAAAACACATGCCAAAATAATCAAAATTACCAAACTTACATAACCGACCTGAAAATCAAATTTCTATTGATTTTAAGGTGACAAAAGTTTACTTTAACTCCTTCAAAAAAAAAAAAGTTTACTTTAATTGAATTGATTTGAGCTAAAATGAGAGTTTATAAAATGATTAATGTTTGAATACTTTGACATGAAAATGGATTGTACAATCAAATTTGAGTATAAAAATGATGTTTGGGAGGAAGAAACTGTAAATTATAGCTTCACGTTGAAATTAACTCAAAAACAAAATTAATTATAATCTAGAACAACCAAACATCCTAAAATCAAGCGGAAGCTTTTACTTGCTTGTATCGCCATTGCTGGTTTCTCTGCAAACGGATCGACACTACTTGTACCGCCGTTGCTGCTTTCTATGCAAACGGACCGGCTGCCTCGGTCGTACCCTTTGTCGAACGGGGCTCTGATGCCACTGTTGGGTCACTGGGGGAGCCAGGGGGACCGTCCACATCGAGACTAGAACAACCACAGACGCCACACTCTTACCCAAAACCTTAAGGCAATGGGTTTATGGGTCTTCTTACTTATAAGGCGTTCAACCTTTACTTTTCTATCCGATGTGAGACATATAATTCACACTTGCACACAACAAACATTAGGGCAATTAATGAAATATTGACCGTATTTTCAATGTATATTTGCCCTTTTGAATGAGTACATGTTTTTCTGAATCTTTAGCAGTCTGCATCACTTCATCCTGATACAACAACAAATTTTCAATAACCAAATTCATCGTTTGTATAGCTATAACTGGATCGTATGATGGTAGTTTTTTCCTCTTTTTTTCAATGAAATTAAAATGAGCATTGCTATATCTCCCGACAGAATTCCTCACGAACTGATCACGAAACACTTTTGTATAGCTATTAATTCTCAACAAAGTATTCAAATCAATTACCAATTGAAGTAAAGTTAGTCTGGCACACTACAAGACTTGTCCATTTTGATTTTGTTCACTTGCAAACACACGTGGCTGTCCATCCAAAACTTTACTCCACCACCTACCCTGGCTTTGGACAAACAAATTTTTTTCATCTTTAAAACCAATTTTATTATTTCCAATCATTTTTCCCATTATGATAGAGAGTAGTAGGACCCTTTTATTGTATCAGGTGATTAAAAAGTGATATTAGTTTGGTGTAATGATATGCATGTTTCGTGAACCTGTTGTGAAACAATATTTCGCGATGTTAAGCATTACTCAATTAGAATGAGCATTCTTACAATAACGCATTATTGAGCGAAATTATACTTAAATTAATAAGAATGAATTCAATGCATTTGAAACAAGAAAATGCACGTAGCATAATCAAGTGAAATGTTTTTGCAATTACGTTTCAACGTATAAATAAGAAAGAGTGTAATCTTCACCTGAATTAAACTCTGACGAGTAATGGTAACTGTTGTCGTGTTTCTTCTTCTTCTTTTTGGTTCCACCATCTTTGACATTCAATGGCTTTCCTTTGAGTTTCAATTTTCCGATCACGACGCCGTCGTACGGAGACATCTGATTCAGAACCACAGTGATTATGGACTCAATCGGCGATTGAAAACATGTAGTGCTTTCTGTGTGATAATTGGAAGTGGTAGATAGCGAAAGGTAGGAAAGTTGGCGAATTTTCTAGAAACGACTAGTACCACGAACTTCTCTTTGGTAGGTATTTTTACTTTTTGCACCCTATATTACTAAACAAATAGTAGTATTTAGAAACACAAACATACTCCATTACAAAAGGAGGTGGAAATAGAAATTTGACTACTTATTTTCTAATCTTTATTATTTTGTACTAGCGAAATGATTGTGTCCGTCTTTCTTCTCTTTTTATTGTGCTAACATTTAAAATTATGAACAATGTTTTTTTATAAAATTTTGATTTTGATTAAAAGTAAAAATATAATTATTTTTAGCTTTCAAATTATAATATATCAAACTAACCATGATTATCTATTTCAATGAAACTAACAATATAACAAAAAGATATAATCTAAATTCTTTTTTTAATGACACCAACAACAATCTTTATAATAGAAAAAATTGTTGTTTAAGAGTATAATTGAGATAATAAAAAATTAAGTATATATACATTCATCTAGTTTGTTGCACTATTTAAATGATAAAGAAAAAGACTTGACATTTGTGTTTGTTACATTTTTATTTTAATATTTATTCTTATATATTTATTGCATGTGTTATTTGTATTGAAAATTAAGGTATTTTTGAAAAGAGAAAAAATCAACTCAAGAGAGCGGTTTGGCTGCACATTGCAACCTCCAAAAGTACGTCTATGGAATAGAAAAATGATTTGCCCATAATATTTATGTTTGGCTTCAACAAAAAGATAATTGATTTAGAATTGAGTTAGCATATGCTTAGCTTCAGCAACCAGAATCAATTCTACTGCTTTGTTGGACAAATATTTTATATTATGTCTTTATTTGTTTATATTGCCCTTATTTATATGTAATTTACGTGAAGCATGCTTATTGTTTTTTTTAAGGAATATGCTTATTGTTATTTTGCTTATGGAACTATAACATTATTTATTTTTATGTTATTATGGCCAACTATTTCTTACACGGAATCATGCTTCTATTTTTTTACTCACTATCCATGCTTGCTATTAACTTTCAATTATTTTCTGTTATATTCCAAACAAAAAAATAAATATTTTCTATTATGTATTATATTGAATTTTAAGTTTATTATATAATTTGACAAAAAATAAGGATTGGTATAATATGGATTTTTTTTAATGGAGTATAATTTGGATTGTTTCCGTCAAAAATAAAGTATAATATCTAAATGTTATAATAGTTCTTCAAAAAATAAATAATAATATGTACACAACTGAATTCCTCTAAAAAAATCTGCACCCAGTTTTAAATACAATCAAAACCCTTTTTAGTAATTACACATTCAAAAGTAATTTTGATTCAAACTATCCAAACAACATAAATTGATAAGAATCAATTTTACATGAATGTATCCAAACATAAATCAATTTACATTCAACTCACTTTTAATCAAAATCAATTCTCTCAAAATCAATTCTTTCAAACTTAATTCTCGCTACCGCAGAACCAAACACACACGAAATTGATTGTTTTCTTTATAGGGTCATGCTAACCGGTGCCCCCGGGGCACTGGTTAAGCATACAAAAAAAGGAATTTATTACCATAAAAGAAAACTTTGTTAACTTATTTATGGATAAATTACACAGTTTTCAATGCAATAATTACTATATAATTTCCCTTTTTAGTATCCTTAACCAGTGCCCCGGGAGCACCGGTTAGCATTTCCCTTCTTTATATATAGTATAGATATAGCTTAAAATTAAATATTGAGTTGTTAAATTACCAAAAAAAATGTTAAGTTATTATGACTTGTCATAACAAAATTTGACCAGAGATTGGGAGAACAAAAATTTTATTTATGAATAAAATAATTCTTGATTGAATCTTATTTACCTCCTACCTAAACTTTAGATTATCAGGATCTCTTCTTTAAACGAAATTGTTTGTGAACTTTAAAGGAGTCGAAGTCAAACCAAAAAGGATTATGCTATATATCGCGACAGAAATGCACGCGAATATACCACGAAGAAGACTTGATTCTACTACTTGTATACTATATAATTACTATTAAATAGAAGAAAATGATTAACCACCACATGTTTCATCAAAAAGAAAAAGAAAAAAACAAGATAAACCCATGTCACGTTGTTAAAATACCCTGTTCCTACCAACTTCAAAATCACCGCAATAGACACATGGCTCATTGCTAGCATGCAAAGTATTGAAGCTATATCACCAGTTATGAGCAATATTTCAATACTTGGTGGACTAAAGAAGCACACCTGTTAATTTTTTACTCAAAAAACAAATAAAATCACTCATGTGTTGTTAGGATATGTGCCATCGTGAATCTTTCGGGATAAATCTTTTCGCTATATTAAGTATTAGCGAACCAAAAAATAGCTTATATTAAACACGAGTCAAATTTTAAATTAAATCAAAGTTGGTTGAGTCGGTTCGACTCATCTATAGATTTAACTTTATTAGAGTTTGATTTTCGGTAAATTTTAGAATGAGGGTTCAGTTAAATCCCTCACCGATGCACACGCAATTCTACCTCTATCTCTTCCATCTTCTCGACCCCACCAAAAATATGTAGATGTTTTCTGAAGATGTTTGCAAACAATTGACTTGAGAAGAGGCCGTGAAATCCATTTCATTTGGCCCTTTTGGTTTTGTTTGTGTTTGAGTGGTATTGAAAATTTAATTTAAGCAATTGATTCAATTCAAACATCTGGTCTAAAACAAAAAAAAAAACAATTGCAGAGAACAAAGATGAGGTTCCATTTCCTTCATTGCTATTTTTTTTGGTCTAGTAGACTAATGGATAGAGCTCACACAATTAAATGTGGAGAAGTGAGGTGTCCAGGGTTCGAACCCCAGCCCCTGCATAAATTATGCAATGTCCCTACCAACTAAGATAAGCTTACGGGGACTATTTAATTATTAACAAATATAACAATCTAACAATATGATGGTTGGTCAATATTATTTAATTATTCACCCTAATTAACATCAATTTAGAGGTATATTCTGCAAAATTTTGGTACCATTTAATGATGCGATGGTGTTCTCTTAATTGATGTTATATTCTAGAAGTATATTCACCCTAATTTTGTGGCAAGTTTTTCATTTGCTAGAAGTACATTCCGCAAAATTTCAGTACGGTGAAGGGGATGACACTATACTGTGTAATCGATGTTCTCATCTTTATTTTTGGTGAAGTTTAAGGTGAGGGAGCAATTAAGTCCTTCACCGATGGACCATTTAATTTTTACAATATGATGAGACACTAAGACAAAAAAATGACGAGGAAGAGAAGACACTATAGTGTGTAATCGATGTTCTCATCTTTATTTTCAACAAATTTAAACTATTGATAAAATCTAACAGTAATTTTTAAGTGATCCACCGGTGAGGGACTTAATTGGACTCTCATCCTAGAATCCATCTTGTTTTTCATTAGTTTTTCGGTGAAGTCTAAAGTGAGGGAGCAATTAAGTCCCTCACCGGTGGACCACTTAATTTTTACCATAAGATGAGATCAATGGTTTAGATTAATTAAAATTAAAAAAGAGAACATTTATAATTGTCCACACACAATCCTATCCT
>Ga0228711_1007381_pt1 | contig 15967 bp, 9 predicted proteins | sample MedpolnodulmetaG_2_FD_177996 | JGI IMG/M metagenome (GOLD analysis project Ga0228711, IMG submission 177996) | Root nodule microbial communities from Medicago polymorpha collected in Santa Monica, California, United States - brown nodules | ecosystem: Host-associated > Plants > Roots > Nodule...
CCCCCCCCTTCTTGTGTTTTTTCTCATCTTCAGACTCAACAACATTTTAATTGTGTCAAAACTCTGCTGAAATTGTTGTGCATCAAACACGTAGAATTTCTTAACAACTTTCATATTTTAGAAATACTAGATTCTTAAGAGTTTGTATCTAATTTTTATTGTGAACACCACTGATTGTATATCAAGTGTTCAAACCAAACATTTTTATGTGTAATTTTGTATGTTTAGAAGTATCTTGCTTTTGTGCTTGAGCATAGGAAATCTCTTGCTTGTGTGTTTGAGTATTGGAAGTCTCTTGCTTGTGTGTTTGAGTATTGGAAGTCTCTTGCTTGTGTGCTTGAGCATTTGTAATTAGATTTTGATTTTAGTGAAATTTCCTTGGAAGTGCAAGGGGACAAAACTACTTCCGGATTGTGGAAGGAACCTGCATAATTGCTTTGTGTCTTTCTCTTCTAACCCTCTCTCTCTATCTTTACTTTATCCGCTACATTAGACTCTGAACATTGTTCCAGACTCTGAACTTAATCAGACTCTGAACTTTGGACTCAGTTTAAAAATAAGAAAAAGTTAACACAATTCAACCCCTCCCCTTCTTGTCTTTTCCTCACCTTCACTTTCAAGTTGGGAAAATTTTGTCTCAAGTCTGAAGACTAAATCAGAGAAGGAAAACACTCAAAAAGACAAACAAAACGGTGAAATTAGCACTGTAGATTGAGGCCACGTGCCCCAGGCGTGTGGGACAGAGCTTTTTTTATCTATGTGTGCTGCCACTCACCTCGCTCCCCCTCTACTCGCGGAGCACGTACGATTCCAGGAAAATACAACTTTTTGTTTTATTTTCTCTGTGGGTTTTCAAAAAAAGCCCTGTTTTCCAACCCAACCTCACCTGAAAATATGCCTATAATTACAACACCTCTCATTCACAATTATATTCTTCTAAGGATGAAGCTTGACTCGGGTATAGACAGCTAAGTTCGCTACTTTAGTTTAGAAACCTACATCAATGCCGAAGGATCACACACTTTACGATTCATTCAGAACTTGGCGGTTAAAGAGGAAGACAATTTATAAATTCCAACTATGCTACATTTCAATCACCTTTGAGAGGGTAATCTCCACCTTAATAATGTTCAATCAAGATATGACTTGAAGTTATGACTTGATTGTTGATTATCCATTGAAGTTCAATCAAGATGCTTGTGGTGAATCGTTGGAATCTAATCGTGTGGCTAATGATGGTTTAGAAGATTATGATGCATATGTCAAGAGGAGAAAAAGAGTTAGAACATCATTATATAGAATAGAGTTGGATCATTATCTGGGAGAAGAAGTTTTACCTCGAAGTGCCGATTTTGATATTTTTTGTGGTGGAAGTTGAATGGCATCAAATATGTATTAGCAATTACTATTACTTCAGTTGCTTCTGAATCAACATTTAGTACTAGCGACAATGTCTTAATCCCGCATCATAATCGGCTTCATTGGACAACCTTAGAGGCTTTGATGTGTGCTAGAAGTTGGCTATGGAGTAACGACAATAGTGGGATGGTTTTAAACTAGGAAAATTCTATGGTGAAGTCATGATAATGACTTTTTCGGTAAAGTTAAATTTACTATATCATATATATAATGCAACAATACCGTATTGTGAAGAAAAAAAATACTAATATACAAGATTTTGCAGCAATTAACCACCAAACCAACACTATAAGTGCCTTAATTTTCTGAAGTAACTCGTAGCTTGTCATCCCTGGCATGCAATGGTCTGTGATGACCAAATTTACGTTGGATCCCTACAAAAACCACAAATAGTCACTTGTTAGCAAGTGAGAAATGACTTGTTTGAAAAGAAGGAAAAAATAAAGTAAGGAAAAGGAAATCAGGTGCATTAAAAAAACAGCCAGAAGATGATGTTGAGGCTATTCTGCCACTGCTTCTCCTACTATTCCAGTAATTTACTCAACTCTAAATTATTTTCTTAATCTTAGATGAATTGAATTTAATTGAGACTTTATGATAAATTTTAGTCTTAGATTGGTCCACCAACATAACACTAGCTGAAATGACATCAAACCATTATATTATTGGCTAAACAAAATAGCTTAACAAAATAAATTTTTCAAAAAAGTCAGTTTCGTGACTGCACCGTAGAAGTGCCCTTTAAACTATTCTTTCAATTTACATATCTTAAGAAATGACAAATACTTTTTGTGTTTTTTTAGCTAATTGCTATTTATACCATTCTATTTATAGGTGATGTGAATTCTCAATTATGTAATGAGTTTGCAACTTTACTCAATGAAATAGAGTCTTGATAGACTTTTAGCAAGTGCATTAAAAATGCATCGAAGTAATAAAATTTATAAGTTTGTATCCACGAGGACTGCATTAATCTCAATTTAGCAATATTGTTATTATCTCGGATGTATAAAATTATTTTAGTGTCCGGGGCAGTAGGTTTGATTGCATAAAAGTTAAATAAGAGGAAAATAAATGTTGTTTAGAAAGTATAAGGAGAGATGAGATCAGGTCATTCGAATCCTCTGACTAATCCCGTTTGCACCTATTTCCTATGAATATTTCTTTAGTTTCACAATGGTTAACTAAAATAGTCTTAATCAATCCCTTGACTTAGGACCCTTGTCTCAGATTACAGTCTCTAATTCCTTAGGAAATCTAATATTCGTTGACGATTTTAGAAACGTTAACCTAGTATCACAAATAAACGATTATCCATTTCTAGACTAATCCTGTTTATTTGAACAATTCAATTAGGTCTAAGTTGTAAGCTAGGGTCAGTAGTCATTCAATCTTACCAATTCAGATTATATGGTGTCAATATATAAAAAGCATTAAGAACAATTGAATTGAATAAAACTAGATTAATATTCACGAGAAATAGAGTTTCACAGCAACATGGTTCAAAAGTTCATCTCATACCTAATCATGATAGTAAACATCTAATTTTAAACATTTCACTACTTGACTCAATAACTCAAACGATAATTTATTTAAAATAACTTAAAATTAAATACTAAATAAATAAAAGTAGACTAAAACTTAATTAAAAAGACTCTAAAAATAGTGTATAACTGACTGTCATCAAGTTTGATGATGAAAGTGAGATCTACCTTCCATTTATTTATCACTACCTTCCAATTTTAATAACTTTAATGTATATAGTTTAACTTGTATTTTTTATTATCTAGGTGAAATATTGGCTGGTGGTGTTAGTTCCCATTTTGAAGAGTGAAAGTAGCATTTAGAGAAAGAAATAAGACAAGATTTATGCGGAATTTGTTTTAGCAAATTTAAATTTTCAATAAACAATTATGTGGTTTGTACTTGGTTGAGTTGTTTTGATAATTTTGGTTGGATAATTTGGATAATCAGTTAATTTAAAACTTTGATATTTATTTTGGCTTTATGTTGATAGGTCAAGTTTTTTTTTGTTGAGGGGGTTTATAATGATACGCAATGTTATTTGGTTTAATAATTGTCATGATATAATAACTTTCATTGATAGTTAAAGAAGCCGCGGATTATTCGGTAAGGAAATGTTAAAATGAGCACAAATTGTTGGATAATGCATTAAAACATTACCATTGAGGCTTAAAAAAAATTATTAAAAAAAATTGTTTCACTGCGAGGACTAGGATGAGGCGGGAATACCCAAACTCATTGCGGACGGGGATGAGATTTAATTTCTCATCCCCGTTGAATATGAGTATGATAACAGGTAAGTAAATGGGAGTAGGGGATGGGGATGGGTTTAAGTTACTACACAAAAGGTTCTCATGCCATGCAATTGATGAACTCAATCAAATGCATATTTTCACACAAGGACTCGAGGGTCAAACAGAAATACTTTTGGATGCCTCAGTTAGAGGCCACATGAAGACCAAATCAGAAGAAGAGGTCAAAGGCTAGTTAAAAATATGTCACATAATGAGTATATCAATATGCGAGTAATTATACAACACACACATCAACGTATTGCTTGGATGAACAAGTTAGAGTCTTACATCTAAACTTATTAATATCCCATTTGAAAATTGTGATGAAGGATATATTATTGTTCCTAAGTTGCATCATGAACGCGTTGAAAGTTAACTTGAGTGCTAAAATCCAAGATGATGTTGAAAATTGTGCTCATCTCACCTTAGGAAGGTTGATATCCCTTTTCCTAATTACAAATATGTACTTAGAAAAGGTACTAGCAATGAAATCAAATGACGTGAGGGTTTTCAACAAAGATGTTTTGACAAAAGGTTATGAGACAGTTTATGGATAATGTTGAAGCAACACAAGGGAAACAAAGAAGATAAGGAGAAGGAATGAAAGAGGAGAGAAGAAAAAAAGGAGGGGAATGCTACAACATGTGTTGAAACACAACAACAACAAAATCAAAACAATGATGTTGTTAATGGCTTAATGAAACTCAACCAAGATTTCTGAGATTTTGAGGGAAAGTCTAGATTTTTCTAGAAATTTATGAGAAATTTGGATAACTTTGAAATGAAAATGTACATGAGGCACTAGGTATAGAATGTTGATGATATTCTATATTTTATAATGGAGATTTTGCTTCCACCAAGACATGATAGCACCTTCCACTACTATGGTGAAGATGAGTGTGACACCCTAAATCCTAATCTTAATAACTAATAAAATACAAAGATTGATAAATATCCTAACAAATGAAAGGAGTATACATTTTCTTTTATTTCAAATAGACCTAGAAGGCCACATTTCAAACTTTTCACATGAGAACAAAAAATATCCAAAGTTACAAATAGGCTTTAAATAACAACCAATTGATTTGATTATTGACACATAACTTTGATCCGTATTTTAAAATACATCTGATGACTAGTGTGTTACAAATATTGTCTTATTATTACTGATAAAATACTATAAGTAAAAATCCACTAGGTATCCCTTATGAGAACACATATCTCCTAAGGTTGAGTGACTAATGTCGCCATAAAATTGAAGAAAACAAGACTCCTAGATGATGAAAACACTAAAGTTTCATAAGCTCAAACTCTAAAAACCTGAAATATAAGTTTTCACAAATGCTCACACAAAAACTACGAAGTATATGAGTAGTCGGAAATCAAGAAAGAAAAAACATAAGTAACCATCACAATTATTCACATAATTTCTATAGTAACAAACATAGACATTTACCAATTATCTCAATTTTTATAGTCTCTAGTATATATTCTTATTGTAAGACTATGCATTCAAGCTTTGCTCAATATGTTTATGAAACCTTAGCCTCCATGGGTTCTTCTCTTCTTAATGTTCAAATGTTCATGTCAGATTATATTGTTAACATGATATCAAGGGCTCTTCTTTATAAAAAAAAAAACCATTTAAAATCTCTCTAGTAACAATTGAGATTGTTTCATAAAAATTTAACTACTATATGGTGCTTTGAGGTTGATATTTTTTAACTATTTTATAGCTTGATATGCTTGTAAGAATTGGTGTTAGTATATAAATATAATTAAAGTTTTTTTTTATTTCGTTTCATAATTATAGTGTGTGTATAAAACATTAGCCAAAATTTATTATTAAAAAGACATATTTGTTTTATTAAAAAAAAAAATTTGAACAAGAAAAGTGTTGATAAAACCTCCGATCAGTTTGTGAATGCTAGTAAGAGTAAATTCTATGCTGGATCTTTGCCTCTTTCACGTATCACTTCTATTACTTCTATCATTGGCTTTAGTCAAGGTTGTCTTCCTTTCACTTATCGTGGCATCCTCCTTTTCAAGGGGAAGCCTAGAACTATTCACCTGAGACCGATTTTTGATAATATTAAAGTCATAATCTCTGCTTGGAAGGGAAAGCTTCTTACTATCACGGGTCGTGTGCAACTGATATATGTTGTTATTAGTAGTATGTTAGTGTACTTTTTTCATATTTATCAATGGCCCATTAGCCTTCTTTCGGAGCTATCAAAATGCATGAGGAATTTTATTTGGAGTGGTGATTCGGATCATAGGAAAATTTGTATTGTTCCTTAGAGCATGATTTGCAAACCCATAGATGAAGGATGCTTGTCTGTGAAGGATCCTATGTTGGTTAATAGAGCTGCCATGCTTCATCTATCTTGGTCTCTGTTAACTTCAAATGAGTAATGGGCCTCTCTGTGCTGGGCCAGGTTCTTGTATCATGGCAAGCCCAAAACTAACTATGTTATGTCTTCTGTTTAACCTTGGATGAAACATTATATTAGCTTCATCTATGAACATTCTACCTGGTCAGTTGGTAATGGAAAATCCATTTATTTTTGGATTGATAAATTGTTATATAGAACTATCACTGATCACTAGCAAATTCCCCTATCTTTACATGACTCTCTTGATATGAGAGTGTCTGACTTCATTGTGGAGGGAGCTTGGTGCCTCCCTGATTTTTTGAATTCTAGAGACACATATTTAGCCTCTCAAAATCACTCTCCCAATGTCTGATGTTCCTGATTGCTTAAATTGGAATATGGCTACTGACGGGGTTGTGACTAGCAAGCTTACTTACTCTTTTTTGGCTGGTAATGTTATGAAAGTTCCTTGGCATAAGTTGATTTGGAATACATACACTCCTCCCACCAGGGCCTTTATTTCTTGGCGTTTTATTCATAACAAGCTCCCAACTGATGATAATTTGAGAAAAAAGGGATGCTTTGTGGTGTCTATCTGTTGCTTTTGCAGATCTCAGACAAAAACTTCTCATCATATCTTTCTAGACTGCCCGATCACTTCACAACTTTGGGTTTGGCTAGGGAGAGGCATTGGCGCATAGCTTGACTGCTCTAGCATGATATCCTTGCTCCTTGGTGGTGCTGACACGGGAAGTAAAATAGTTCAGCAGGTTCTCAATTCTGCATTTCTCCACACTATTTGGTGCATATGGATTGAACAGAATCATAGGTATTTCTCTGATGTGTAGAGGTCTATGACTTCTCTGCTCAATGTCATTCTAGCTGAGGTGCATCTTAGTTTTACTCTTGCAATTTCTAAAGGGGCCTCGGATATGTTGGACTATAATGTGTCTAGGCTTTTTAATCTCCCTCTCAAAACTAAACGCATCAGTATTGCTAAAACGGTGACTTGGATCCCTCCCTCTCTTGGTATTGTTAAGATTAATTGTGATGGATCATCCTTTGGGCAGAATCCTTGTGGGGTTGTTGGTTATGTGATTAGAGATTCTTCTTGCAACTTTCTGGGTGCTATGGCTAGCAATATTGGGCAGGCTTCTTCCCTTGAAGCTGAGTTCTGTGCTTTCATGTTAGCCACAAAAAAAGAAAAAGAGATGTCTTTTCCTCGCCTTTGGATGGAAACAGATTCAATTGCAGTGGTCACTACTTTCTACAAAGATACTTGTATTCCCTGGAAAATGCGCATCAGATGGCATAATTGTTTGATCTTTTGTAGGCAGATTGGTTGCACTTGCACTCACATTCTTAGAAAAGGAAACAGGGTCGCTGATGCTCTTGCTAAGAATGGGTAGGGTCTTTCTATATTTTCTTCTCAGTGGTGGACTTCCCCTCCACCTTTTATCTCTTCTTTTCTTTTAAGAGATAGTCTAGGCTTATCTTACTCTCGCATTTCTATGGATTGATTTTGTATTTGATTCAGGCCTCTCCCGACAATATGAAAAACCATTGGTATAGGCAGTTGTGACGATGATCTTCGTTGGTATAGGAAATTTAAAAAGACGGAGCATTTCGGCCTATAGCAACAGTTTGAACCCTTTACCTACGAAATTTTGCTGTCATTATAAGTCAATGGTTTTGTACTCTTTACATACGGAAGAATATAGCTGCACTAACAATCAGCAGAATAAAACTCACATCATGAAACACCAATTCCAAACTAAAAGTTATATCTTAAATCGGTTTTTTATTTTTAGTTGTTGGAAAAATATATTCTATATTCCTTATCTAAAAACTTGACCATGAATAAACTTGTAGTACAATCAATTGCAGTATCAAACTTGACCGTTAATATATCATATCCAATATCCATTATCTAAGAGCATACATTTAACTTCCACAACCCTTCCTTTTTATTTTCATAACATAATAGTCTCTCCATGTAAGAAGTGACATTGAATTTGCTTAGTTATAAACAAGTATTTTTGTGTGACTAAATCTAAAAATAACTTCTTTTTTTTTCTGGCACAAAAGACTACTTTTTTTAACATGATCTGCATAATATATGAGATAAATCATTCAATAAATGTTAGTTATTTACAAGTTATGTTAGTAGCTAAAATTAATGATTACAACAAAAGTATTGAAAGCTACACACCAATAGAATTTTTCATGCAAGTAAACCAGTACATAGAACTTAAGCAATAGGAAATAAACACCCGGAGCCTAAACTAAAGATAGGTAAAAATGCATAGATTATATCGTAATGAATTACAATTGTATATCTTCACACACACCTTTTTTTTTAAAAAAATAAAATTAAACGACCATAAAATAAATAATTGAGACTAAATCGAGAAAAGATCCACCTGAAATGGTATTAAAAACAAATACATGATTTCCTTCAAGGTAATAAATCAGGCCAAATTCCAGAATTGACCTCACCAAATGGCACTGTCTCTTTCACATTACCAGCCACCATTGAATCCATCAATAATTGACTTTGCATAATGTCATCATCATTAATAGGTATCCCAACATGGCCATGACCCATAATTGCCATTTCTTCACTCCTAGATGCTGCTAGAGGTGGTGGTGGTGTTGTTGCCACCATTTCGAGTTGGACTTTGTTCTGAATTTGACTATGACATTGATCATTGTTATCCCACGCTTCCAAACGTCTACCAACATCCTTCAAATTATGGTCAATCAACAAAGAAAGATAACTCAAATCATCTGTCGACATATTGTCTGCCAATACTTTACCCTCATTAAGACATCGAGTCATGAGTATTGTCATCTCCTGCTCCCTATTTTCTTTTATTTTTTTCTTCAATTTGTCTTCAGCCTTCAGAACCCTATGTATCAAAAAACTCTCATGGTCCATCATTTTCTTGCACTTCTGGAACTCGTGCATTGTCATGAATTTTGAGAGCACTGTTTGGACCCCCTCTGATGATGGCCAAATCTCAGGTTGAGGCTCATAAGGGCCATACACTATGGCACAAGCCTCAATACCACAGAGGGTGCTAAGTTCAACAACCTTTTTGAATAGACTCTTCTTCCTTTTCTTGTATGTTGCTTTCCTAGCAGCATCATTGACAATGAAGGCAAGTTTAACCTTACTTCTTCTACCCATGGTTGTGACAAGAGCAAAGGACAAAGAAAATTGAAAAAAATAAAGTTGATTGTTATTGTATTTCTTGTTGTGAATAATGTCTCGTTAATTTTAGTTTATATAGACCAATTTGATATGCATGATTTGATTTCTCGATGATATTTGGTGTATGCTGACTAATTTTCAACTGGCATTTGAGCTGTAAAATGTAACATTATTGACATACTATCCAAGTAGGATGTAAAAAAGCAATTTCATTTATGCCATTCAATTTATAAATTTAGAGTATGTAAATAATTTAAATGACACAGCTGGTATGATATGATCTTATCTTATGTATATTGTCAAAACAAAAAATCTTATTGTTTTTGAACGGATGTATCACAACTCTTCTCTCTATAGATTCATGCACATAAATATATTCTAATAGGAATACATTTTACCTTTAGTTATTCCTTTTTTAAAAGGAGCCGTTAGTTTTGAATATCATATATTAATAGTATAATATATTTTTTTGGTAGAAATATTTAAAGTATAATATGGTATAAAAGGAGCCGTTATGGCATTATATATTTATAGTATATTAATAAAATTATTGCGGGGAGTTTATTAATACAAATTTTAAAGTGCTTTTATATTTTGACCAAAAAAATTATAAGTGCTTGATTGTTTGATTGATAATCTTTAAAAACCAATTTTCGGATATAATAATTTAATGCATATACACAATCAATGAAACTTAATTTTATTAAAATTTTTTAATTTTATTTTGTTTTGGCACAAAAAAGGACTAATGGCCTATAATGTAACACCCTATTTCCGGACGATAATTATAAAATAATAAGAATAAATTTAATAATTAGGATGTTATAAAATTTCACGTGGTATCAATAACAACATAAATGATTACTTATTTTATAGTTAAATATAGGCAGTCAAGACAAATTGTTAATGCAAAATAGTGTTGAAAGCCACACACCAATACACTTTCCTATTCAATCAAACAAGTAACTTTTTTTAAAAACAATGTAATTTAAAAGCATATAAGTAAATATGTCAAACCTAAGCCACCCATGATGACTAAATCACACATATGGATCAAAGATGTAATGATTAATCACATAATAATGCTTATGATTGTGTTTAACATATCCAAAAAATATATATTAAATCATCATAAAATTTAAAAGCATAACTGAATTATGATAGATCCACCTCAAAGGGTATGCGAAACAAATACATGAATTCATTTAAGGTAGTAGATTTGGCAAAACTCTAGGATCGACCTCGCCAAAGGGGACTGACTCATCTCCATAACTATTCATCATTAAGCCCATAAAAGATTGACTTTCAATGTTGTCGCCGTTATTCATAGGCAATCTAGCATGGCCAGGACCCATCCTTGTCATTTCTTCATTATTGAATGTAAATGGTGGTGGCATTTGGATTTGAATTTGATGTTGACCACTATTATCCTCTGCTTCCAGCCTTTTACCAACCTCCTTCAATTTGTGGTCAATCAACCAACAAAGATGTTTTGAATCAACCAATGACATATTATTATGCATAAATTCACTTTGAAAAAGACATTGATTCATGAGCATTGTCATCTCCTTCTCCTTGTTATCATGCCTTTGTATCTTCAACTTCTCTTTAGCCTTTAGAACCCTTTCTTTCATGTAAGTCTCTTGATCAACCGTTTTGTTGCTCCTCTCCCGCACAGTCATTGTTTTGAATTTTGAGAGCACCATTTGGACTCCCTCTGGTGACGGCCAAATCTCTGGTTGAGGCTCATAGGGTCCATAAACTACGGCACAAGCTTCAACTCCACACAAAGTGCTTAGTTCATAAACCTTCTTCAATAGACCCTTCTGCCTTCTAATGTATGTTGCTTTCCTAGAATCATCATCGACAATGAAGGCAAGTTTCACCTTTTTCCCAGTCATTGTTGTGAAAATAACAAAGGAAAAAGAGAATTGAGAAGAAAAGTTGATTGTTATGGTTTTATTTTGTTGTGAATAATGTCTTGTTATTTTTTGTTTATATAGACCAATTTGATATATCGGTTCGGTTTCTATATGCTATTTTATGCGTGTGACTCATTTTCATCTGGCATTTTTTAGTTGTAAAATTTCACATTATTGACATACCATCAAAGGATATTGAAATTCAAGTGCATTTATGGCATTTAATTATATATTCGAGTGTCTAAGTAATTTAATTGACGTAGCTGGTATGGAAGGATTACTTTATGTATAAATTTTTATTGCTTTTTGAAAGGATATGTATCACAAATAGGATTTTTCAATAGATTCATCTATTGTACTCACTATAGATTCATGCACCTAGATATTCCAATATAATTTTTTTACCATTACTTTTTTTTAATATCATATATTTATAGTATATTATGCTATTATAAAAATGATTTTTTATGGTATACTATATTTATATCACACTGCCAAAAATTATTAGGTGCTTGATTATATTATTGATATAACCTTTAGAAACTGTTTTTTCTTCTATATATATATAATAATAATAATAATAATAATAATAATAATAATAATAATAATAATAATAAGAACAACAATAATAATAATAATAATCCAACTGGCACTTTTGAATTGTAAACACTTTGTTAGCATACCATCTAAGTGAGATCTAGAACATTCGTCCTCGTGGGTGGAAAGTAAAGTCGCTTAGTTTTATATAATTTCAATTAGCTTCTTTAAAAAAAATATATATCTAAAAAATTTGAGTGCAATTACGACATTTAATTTGTAAAATTTTGAGTTTCTAATAATTGATATAGTTACTTTTTAAAATGACGATGTATCATAATTTTTGTTTTATGAGAGATGAATCACAGACCATATTCTGGTTAGATTAATGCACATAGATATTCCAATAGGATTTTATTTTGCCAATAATTTTGAATATCATATGGTTATAGTTTATCTATACATATATAAAGAAAATAGGGGGTTTTGGGAAGATTTTGAGCTGACTTTTTTGTTATTCCAATTATACCCTTAAACAAATTTTCATATTATAATATTATATTGTTGGTGTTATTATAAAAGATAAAAAAATTTGTTATACTTGTTGTATTATTGTTATCATTGAAAAATATAAATATGGATTGTTAAGTTTGTTACATTTCAAAGTCACAAATATCTAAACTTATAATTTTTTATCTATATCAAAGCATTTATATAAAATATCATTTCTAATTTGCACGCAAAATTTCTATAAAATATCGTTGAGAATTTATCATATGATTATAGTATATTACTAAAATCTATTAAGAATTTATCATATGATTATTTTATTAATACGTGATTATTTTGTTAATATAAACATTCCTCCTAGTATAAGATAATAAGGACATAATGTATACACACAATGAAGATTTGTTTGGGAGTTTCGAGCGGGGAATGAAGGGTTGTATGGGTGAGGAATATACGAAGAAATAGAGAAATCTTTGACATTTTTTGAAAGATTTTTTTCTTCAGAGAATGATAAATTAATACTTATGGTTAATATACTTTTAATTTTAAGAATATTATAACAATATAGATTGAATTTGAGGAATCATACTTAATTCTAATACGAATAACACTGTTAACAATTTTGCAAACCCTAATCCTAATGATTTTGGGCGCCAATGTATGGTGGCCGTTGATTTCAATCTATGCTAATCTGAACCGTTAAATTTGGGCGCCAAACCTTTTGTATTATCTTGGTTCACTTCATTATGTTCACCTCATTATTGCATGCACAAGTTACAACACATAGCTGCAGTTTCGAATGCAATTGAATTCCACATTTCCTTTATGAGTCAATGCATTAGAAAACTATGGCACACTACTAGCCTCTTTCTCTTCCCTGAATTGAACGTATTAAATGGACAATGCTTGAAGAAAAAAAATTGGTCCCTCACTCCGCTCATCTAACTCTCGGAATTTCTTTTTCTCCTTTCCTTCTCTCTCTCTTAACTCCTCCTCTCTCTTTCTACTATCTTCTTCCTCCTCTCCTTCCACTCATTTCCCGTGAATTGTCCTCCACCATATATCTCATCATTCATTTTTTTTCTTTTTTTCTTTTGATTTGAGTTTTAATAACTTTGACGTGTTTCTCTATTATTTATCAAGTTTTTGTTGTGTTTTTTTATTTTAGGGATGATGGCGTGACTAGGTTTAAGTTCATTCATATTTTGAAGAGGTAAAGAGTGACTCTCAATTCTTTCCCCTTCTTTTGGGCAAAGTTTCTTCTTTCACTTCTATTTGTTCATTTCTCATCTATTTTGATATAGAAGAATGGTTGGATTTTTTTCTTCATATTCTCTTATTCTTATTTTCTCTGTTCAGATTTATTTTTATTGAAATAGATCACACCAACTATGAATATATACTCATGAAGTGTTATTGTGATTAATTTTTAGCATTCTACTACTTCATCTATGTTTGGATGACATTTTTAATGGTGAAGCAAATGAACTAATTGCATGAGCGTTTTGTTTAATCATGATGTTATACTTTTGTTTTCTCTTTTAGATTTGTGAATTTTGTTTTTTTCTTCTTAACTTATGGATGGTTGTGCTGCTAGGTTTGAGTTCAAAAGTTGAAGATGATGGAGAATGAGGCTTTGATGAGAAGGTGACACTTTGACATGTTTATTTCTCCTTCAGCTGTTTCACATTTTCCTCCTGTTTGTTGTTTTGATTTCGTTTTTTTTATAGCTTTTGTCTCATTATGTTGTGTCTTTTTTGCTGGGTATTTTATTTTAAGAATTTGAGGCAGAAGAAATGAACGTGCAAAATGAGTAAGCTTACAATTACAAAACTATTTTGGGTTGAATTTCTTAGTTAGAGTTCTTCAATGCTAAGAGTATCTTTATGGTAATGGGTTTTATTAAGTTGTTTACTCAAACATGTCCTACACATCTTTCTATTACTGTTATTGTACTATGTCGGTATACTCATCCATGTAAATTCCAAAAGTTTAAATAGATTGATGTATGCAAAATGTAAATTATCATAAAGTATAATCTAATTAATGAGTTGTGATATTCCATTGCAGCATTGAAAGATGGGTCAAGCACTAGGATGTGTTCAAGTTGATCAGTCCAATGTTGCTATCAAAGAGCACTTTGGAAAGTTTGCCGATGTTTTGGAACCTGGATGCCATTGTTTGCCTTGGTGTCTTCGTTACCAGATTGTTGGTGGATTGTCGCTTCGTGTCCAGCAACCTAATGTGAAATGCGAAACAAAAACCAAGGTCCTTGATTCTTCCTTTATTACTCCACCTACTCGGCTTCGTGATTCTATTGTTAAGTTTGTGTTGTGTAATAAGAAAGTGTTCTGGTTCTTTTGTTAATAAGCTTCATAATGAATTTGTTTAAAATCTTGAAAACATTCTGTTCTAAACATTTCGAACAATGATTTTAAAAGTAACAGTTTTCCAACAAGGATTATCAATGTGTCTCTAATTTTGTCATATTTTTATAACTTACCTAAAGAATTTTATTGATGATATTTTGTTACCAGCTATTATTGATCATTGAAATGGTTTAAGTTCTATGTAATTTGAGTTTCAATTTTGGATACTCTTCTATTCTTTTTTCTTCCCTGCAACTTTAACTTTTGTCTTGATTTATTCTTTTTATTCTTATACAATTTATCTTTATTTATTAAGTTTTATATCCAAAAACCTTCAAAATGAATGTGTACAACATATGAGATTAGTTTTGATATGATTCAACGACAAAAAACTGTACATGAAATTAAGAATGTGATATACTAAATGTTTATAGAAACTAGAATGTGTATAGAGACATGTTTCAGACTTGGAGGTTAGGGGGTTGAGCTATGCTAGACTTTTAGAGGGAGATAAATATAAATATCTTTAAAGGAAAATCTGGAGTGAACTTAATTTGGAGTTTGGATAAAGTTATTAATGACTACTAATTGAGTTATACAGGGAGTTTGCAACCTTTTGGTTCCATTATGCAGTGAAGAAAAGATGAAAATATGGCTGAAAGTTTGTTGGCCAACAAGTGAACTAAAATTTTTATTTGTGCACTTTATACTTTAAAACCGACTTTTGTTCATTATTTTTTTTTCATTTAATTTAGATTATAAAAGAGTTTCTTTAAAAAATTTACCTGCATAACAATGTGTTACCTCATTTAGAACCTGGAATAGCCTTAGGTAACATACAATGCAATTTAGTTTTTTATTGATAGTATGAAATGCTATATCATGATATTGGAACAAATCTAAACTCAATTGTATTATTTTTTAAAAAGAATTTACATATAAACCTTAGACATGAACCAAAAATGTATGATGCATTTGAATCTTATAGCAACTCAGAAAGTTATTTTGCATATGGTCTTTCAGGTTGAGAATGTGTCTTGGTAGTTATGCATCTCATTTAGAAATTGCTTTATAGTGTTGGTAGTTGTTGCTTTGTTTTTAGATTGTATTAGAATTAAGAAGGCTAAAGTTTATTTGTTGGGACATGATTATTGGAGGACCACTTGAACAGATTTAGAATGGACATTTGACTATCTCATGAGGAAGGTCAAGATGAAATAAGAAGAATTTTCAGGTATGAATTGGAATAAAATAAAATATTGTGAATCAAATTAACTAATTGAAGTGTGTATAGTTAAAG
>Ga0228711_1007386_pt1 | contig 15963 bp, 8 predicted proteins | sample MedpolnodulmetaG_2_FD_177996 | JGI IMG/M metagenome (GOLD analysis project Ga0228711, IMG submission 177996) | Root nodule microbial communities from Medicago polymorpha collected in Santa Monica, California, United States - brown nodules | ecosystem: Host-associated > Plants > Roots > Nodule...
CTGTAATTATGACAGCCCACTGCTCAAAACTAAAAAGATAATGTTACTTATACAAACAACCTATCTAATGATGTTCTGCACTTAATCATTACATCACATAAAAAACTTCATAATTAACTTAGTCTACATAACCTAGGGAAAATACTCAACACCATCAGTCTATCATTTATGCCTGAGTCTAATGTCTATCGATAATAAATTGTTATTTCTTGAAGTATGGTAAAAATATAATTGTCCTTAATTTTATTTTATGAGGTCAATGGTGGACATAGAATTAGCTTTTTTTATTATAGTACATTTTTTGTGAGGTCGTTTGACGCTTAAAAAAGTCAACATTCACGTGGTTAACCTTTTCATGTTTATGTTTGACTCGATTAAAAAAGTTCAAATGTTTAACCCCAAAAAATGATGACATGATTGTTTACTTCTTTACACCCAAAATCTAGAACCAACATCTTTCTTCTTAATGCAACCATTCTTTCCTTTTCCCTATTTGATGTATCGTTAAAGGAGAAATATTATTTAGACAATTACTTAGTTATTCCACAACAATGACTACTTTTATACCGTTGTGAGACTTTATTAAGATCTAACTCCTAGCCAAGCCGTCATCTAATCCGTGAGCCGTCCATGAGAGATGCAACAAATTGATTTAGGGTTGGATAATTGAAAAGAAACAAATTGAAGTGGGTGCTTCGTTGATGAAAACTTGTGTATTGTTTCAAACACATGCCAATTGGATCGATTTGTGCTCGGTGCTGAAACCTAGTGCAAGGATGCTTATGAAATAACGCTCATCAATTCATTAAGTTATTTATGAACAAAAATAGAGAAAACTAAGTAGAAATCAAACGAGGGGTAGCAATCCCCAAAACTATCAGGTAGACTACATGACTAAACTAAGCCGGACACTATTCATAGCAAACCATATTGACATCTTACGAGCAGCTCAATATAGCTAAAGCATGCGCACTGATTTGCTTTACGGTAAGAGTGACACACCTTCACCTCCCAATCAATTTTAAGCAATCGTCAAATTTTCCTTACCAAAGGCTGCCCCATAATTGTTAGGTTTTTGCTCTTTCCCCTGCACTTTTTGCTCGCGTCCAACATGCTTTCCTTTTATACCCTTGTGTGAGTTAAGTCACGCTGCGTGACTTTACGCACCTTATAATCTTTGCGTGACTTAAGTCACACACCACTAGCATGTGCGCGAGTTAACTCATGCATGTTGGCCGGTGGTCAGAACTTAAGAACAAACGTTTTTTTTGGTCTTTGGTCAATTTTTCAACATTCAATCTACACGTTTTTTTACTCATTATACACGTTTTTTGACCACATTAATGGTGTTTATAACCTATACTACCATTTCCACTTAAAAATACCCCTCCATACTTCCCTAATTCCTCACACCATATCACTTTCTCCCCCTCGTCACTCTCTCCCTCTATTTCTCTTCTTTCTTTCTTTTTTCAATATTCTCTTTGGGGGAAAAAGTGATCAAACTTCTTCGGGGTAAAATAGTGAGTAGCCAACTTGGGGAAGTGATCAAACCTTGGGATAAGTTTAAATCTGCTTTTTTTTACTCCCGAAACTTTTTACCGTGGGTAAAAAGATTCTTCTTGGGGTATAAAAAATAAAACCAGATTTAAATTTAGCCCAAGGGTTGATGATGTATTTTCCCCAAGAAGGCTGCTCCCTATTTTACCCCAAGATGATTGGTCACTTTTTACCCCAAAGAGGGAGAAAATAATTAGATTTAGTGAATTCGAATAAATTATTGTATCAATTATTGTATTGTATGAATTCTATTAATAAAATAAGATGTTGTTATATGCCTCAATTTTGTTCATTCCTTTTTATTTTATATTTGCTTTCATTTTCTAATTTTGTATTTAATGAATAAATATTAATTTAGTTCATTTCCTTTTGTTTATATTTGTATTTATTTAATGAATAATATCGAATCAATATTTATTTTAAGTTCATAAATAAATTATAATAAAGTGAGAAAATAAATTAGAATAAAGTAAATAAAGTAAATAAAATAATTTGAATATAGTAAATAAATTAAAAAAAGTCACTATGCGTGACTTAAGTCACGCGACGTTACTTAACTAACGTAATTTTTAACCCTTGCGTTAGTTAATGATGACAGTCCGTCATATCACATTTTTAGAATCTTTTTAATTAAATTTTAATTCTATTTTTATTAGTTTAGTACTTAATTTAGAGTCCTTTTAAATAAAATGTCATGTCCTTATTTATTGAGTCAAGTAGTATATTAGTGCATATTATTATCATCGTCAATAGCTAGATGAGGTAATGAAGGTGTGACATAATTTGAAGAGCTGAACAATGAAGAAAAATGACAATATCATAGTTGAATAATTCATTTGCCACATGGCAATTCTTGGGTGTGTGAATAGAAAGTCATAGAGAAAAAATACATTGGGCTAGAGGAAAACAAAAGAAAGAAAAGCGTACATGCCATGAAGGGGAAATTGAAAAACTAGGTCACGCACCTATAAAAAGGACCAGCCGCACAACACAAATGGGAATCACGTTTTGGCAAGCAGTATCACATTTTTTTGGAACCAAGAGTTGGTTTCTTAGAGTGATGGCATTTCTAGAGAGAAATACAAAGCAAAGTAGTTAAGAGTAGATTCAATCCAATATTTATTGAGACATCATGGATCTAGGCATGGAATCTCTTTTCTTCATCATTTGCAAAGTTATCATAGACATATGTAACTACATCTACTCTTGTGGGTTTTGAGGTATTCAAAGCCATTATGTAAACTCTTGATCTTTTAATATATGGTTCTAGCTTATTTATACAATATTGTTGTTATTCTTGTATTTTAAGCTTTATTGAGATTTGAAATGATATTGACAAATACTTTTGAATCTAGGAACAGAATAAAAATGTATCTAAGTTTTCATTCTAGACATAGATGTTAATCTTTGGTAATCACTTTTTATCTAGAACTTAATGCTTTTGGATCAATTAATTGATTGGGAAATCATCGATTAAATGAACCGATCGACTTTGTGATTGTTTAATAGTTTGGGAAATCGACTTTTGAATAGTCCATTAGAAATCACGACATCATTTGGACACGAATGATGTTGTTGAGTGATTGTGATAATATCGTTTAAAAAGCTAGAATCCGTTATTTGATCGTGAGATTGCAGTTGTTACGCTTGGTTGAGTGTCTCTGACCCCAAACGAAATAGCCTTATCTATTCTCTATTTATTTTATGTCAAATAGTTTATATAGGTTTGCACAAACACACATTTTAAATCCATACGCTTAGAACAATATTAATTGTTGAATGGCTTGAATATCGCGCTAGTCCCTGTGAAAACGATATACAATACTTACTTTTGATTGATAGAAAAATATTACATCAGTTAACTAATGCAGGGGTAGTTTAGGTATTTCAGTTGCGCGCGAGCGAAACTTGCAGGGGAGAGCAGAAACCTAATTGTTAGTAAATTGGATTCCTCTAGGCCCAAAAGAGAAGTTGTTAAGCCTTTTTCGGTAAAAGACTTTACTTTCAATAAGAATTAAAAAAATGCTCTTCTCCTAACAAAAAACACTCCCTCCAAACTGAATGGACGAAAGTACTCTTGCGTGACTTAACTCACGCATGGTACTTTCAGCGTGAGTTAACTCACGCACCTTTGGCCGGTGGTGTGACTTAACTCACACTCCTTTCGGCACCACAGAAAACACGTTTTTTGGACGGTTTGGACAGTGGTCAGATGGTAAAACTTGATTTTTACACGTTTTTTGACTCACCACAATGCTTAGATACAACATAATATTCCCCTATAAATACTCTTCCAACCTTCATTATTTCTCACACCATCATCTCACACTCTCTCCTTCTCACTATCTCTCCCTCTTCCTTCTCCGATATTTACATCGTGTATATATGTCTCAGAATCTAGGTGATGCTCAATTGAAAAATGAGTGTGAGAAGAAGAAAGAAAAATCGACTCTAACATGGCACGAAATCGAATGTGATGGTTCCGTCAAAAAAAGCAATTTGAAGGTGTCGGTGTACAATCATTCCAGGCTAAGGAGGAGCGGAAGGACTTGTTATTTTGGTCCTCAACTAAAAGCAGGTGTCGCAAGGACTGTCGAGGACAACCCAATTGACTTAAGCGACGAAGGAGATGATTAAATGTAATGACTTGTAATAAAGTTGGATGTTTTTTTACATTCCTTTTAAATATAATGGATTGAATAAATTTGAATAAAGTTGCGTATGGAATAAATTCGAATAAAGTTGCACAAGTACGCAAAATCAATTAAAAATATACACAACTTTATTTAGTTTTAATTTCATCTACATAGGAGCACGATCCAATTCAAAGAAACCTCTTAGAGGTACATTCCCGTCATCACAGAAAGGAATGCATTCCGAGAGATTGCTTTGAACTTAATCGTACAATGTTGCTAACTTAAAAGTTTCAATTGAGAAAGGAGCATGATCAAGCTCAAAAGAACCTCTTAGAGGTGCATTCCCTTCCGTGACACTCATCCTATGCGAATGAATTCGATGTGGTAACCTATATAGCTAATTCGGCAGAATACATGTTGTGTTCTCTTAATCTTTTGACTTTTCAAAGAGGCTTGCAAATCACTACATTCAGTATAAGACACTTCAATACCAACATCTTCAACAAACTAACAAGAATTAAACTTAAATTCCAATAAAATAAAGACATGATGCTACTTAAACATAATTTTATGGAAGAATGAAACTGTTGAGAATATCTTCAGGAGATCTCAACAACGTAGCTTCCATCTCAATTATTAGGAACATACATTTCTCATAGTATCTGGAGAACATACTCCTCACGCAGTCATCGTCTGTCAGCATTATCTTTTCGGTTTGCAAATAACCGGGACGTGCATACTGAAGGTCCTCATCTCTCCTTGTGTCTTCGGGGTTGATTCTTTGATTGATTTTGTTCAGTTGATCCTTCAGATCCTTTAGCATGATATCAACCTGGACCTTGAACAAATGATGGTTTCCACCGTTGAAACGTACTTGATCTTTGAACAAATACGGGTCCATTGTTTCAAATCTACACCATAAGAAATTAAACAATCAATAAAAAAACTCATTCATACATTTCATCAAACACTTGGAGTGCAAATTATACATAAACCCTAAAACTCATAGCTACAACATAAACATGCAAACATCTAAATAATTAAGCAATATAAGTCATTTACATGTAACATTGTATCATTTCTTATTGGTACAGTTTGTTGGGTATTTGTATTGGCTGCATTGTTGCCAAAGCAAATATCCTTGATGTCTAATTTCGAACCAATGTTCCAACATGTGGTTAGGCATATCTGTAAGATGTTGGATACAATGTTCCAACATCCTGGCACGGTTCAGTGTGTCTGGGTTCATGCCTTTTTGTACGCGCACCCTTTATTGTTTAAGGAAACAATATTTCCTTATCTTATTGTCCAAGCAACGCGCATATCTATACAGAATCAGTTGTGGAATATTTCTAAAGTAGATTTTATATTTTAGTAAATATTTGTTATTGGTTGGAACGATCCTATAAATGTTCCGACATTTTAAGACTTTCCATATTCATTTCTGATTTCTGTTTTGCAGATTAGATGAACCGATCTGCTTTGTTCTGAAGGCCAACTAAGTATTTAGCCCAAGCTGCTTCAGTATATAAACAAGACTTCAAGACCTAATTGATTATTCAAGCCTTCATACTAAAAGTTTAGATTTTTAGGGTTTTGAGTCTACATGTATTCTGGTCTTGTATCATGTTAATGCAAGTTTAGAATCTTTATTGTGTGCCTTTCTTGTATCGTCTGTGATACTTGTTTAGGACTGTTTGTGTGAGTTTGATACTCTTGTGCACTACACCGAAGTTGTGAAACAAGGGGTTAGTTATTTGTGTTTGAAGGTAACTTCAACTTTGTGTTTGTGTTCAGGTCTGATAGGTCACAGGGGCTATGACTGACCTTTAGGATGGTGAGATGAGATCTCATATCTAGGAGTTCCTAGGTTGAAGTCTATACGGGTAGGTCCTAGGTCATAAAGTGTAAACGAGGAGTTTCCTGACAGCTTTAGAATAAGGACTACACTAGTGAATTTCCTTCCTGACTTGGTAGCCCCCAGAGTAGGTGTGTTTGTCACCGAACTAGGTCAACAAACTCATTGTGTTCTTTCCTTTCTTGTCGTTTATTTTTCTTGTTTTTAATTCTGTTTATTACATGATGAAACATTAATCAGAACATTGCAAACGTCGAAACATCTAACAGAACATAGTAAAACAAGTGCGCTAGAATTTCACAGTTCACCCCATAAGTACTGTTCATGTGAACTGTTCACACGTGTGGCACTGGTCACGTGAGTTACTATTCATCCAAAAAAAATATCTTCGAATTGTAACTTGCTACTTTTTTGAGTTACTCGGATTGAAAAATCGAGGAGATGAATAAATCAAAGGTGGAAAGAGAGGAAGCACGAAAAAAGGTGATGATGGGTAAGGCAATTTTCAACTCATCAACTTGTGCACTCTAAGCTACTTATGATCAAGAACCACAATCTTCCTCTAATGTATTTCCATTCACCAAGGAATTGCTAGATAAACTGTAAGAACTCCTTGAGCCACAAACACTTACCTTCTCCATAGCCCAAAAGGGTAACTTCTCGAAATCCTCCCACCTTAGTGTCGTTCCTAATCATACATGAATTGTTGATTTTGGAGCTATCAATCACATGACTGGAGAATCTAGTTGATTTTCCTCATATAAATCATGTGTAGGAAATTTCAAAATTAAGGTTGTCGATGACTCTCTTTCACCTGTGGCAGGAAAATGTTCTATTGTTTTGTCTCCCCTATTAACCATCCAACATGTACTACATGTTCCAAATTTGTCTTGCAACTTTTTATTTGTCAGTAAGCTAACCAAAAACGAAAATTGTCAAACTTTATTCTTTGATATTCACTGTGTATTTCAGGATTTGATCTCGGGACAGATAATTGGAAGTGCTAAGCAAAGTTGTGAACTCTACTACTTTGAAGATGAACCAGAAACCAGACATCAATCTGGACCACTAAGTTCTTCTTCTATTAAATATTTTTTGTTTCAAATAATAAGGATGACATTATGTTATGGTATTTAAAGTTGGGTCCTAGTTTTAAATATTTAAAGGCATTAATTCGAAAGTTTTTGAAGGGAAAGATATATCTTCATTTCAGTGTGAGGTTTGTGAATTTGCTAAACATCATCGAAACTCTTTTCCAATTCAAGCTTATAAACCTTCAAAACCTTTTTCAATAATTCTAGATGATTTGCCACTAAATATATTTTGGTGCACGACCTTTGTTCACGACCATAAACATCTTGGTATTTTTATAGGTTATTTATCTTCTCAAAAAGTTATAAATGTTTTGACCCTAGTACAAAGAAAATGTTTGTAACAATGGACGTTACTATTTTTGAAAACAAACCTGTGATAAACCACAAAATGCGTTGGTTCTGGTACATGGTAGGATCTTTTCCGGCGCTGCATTCTAGTGACCAGAGTTGCTTCATCAAAGATCTGTTTGTTGGTTCCTCGTGGATGTTCGGTTTGCTTTGTTCCCGGTCGTGGCACCTTCCAGATCTGTTGCCGTTCGTTGAGTTTTTGAAAAAAAAAATCCAGCTTCGATCTGAACTTTCTAAGTTTCAATCCGGCTTTGTTCTATTAAAACCACTGTCGACAGCCGCCATGGTGGTTAGGTTCTCTTCGATTCTGGTCGAGTTCATTCTAGTTCGTTGTTGTTGCTTTAAATACTTCAACTTTGGACTGGGATTCGAACTGTTGTGCTCGAAAGGGCTATGGCATAGCGTTATAGGCCGTTCAGGTCATTTCGTGGCCGTGAACTTGCAGTGGTTGTGTTTTCGTCGCGGCAAGTGGTGGGTGGGTGGACTAGTTTCCGTGTTGACGGACAGTTTTATGTCCCAGTTTTGATATGGAGGAATGCTCTCTTCAATGATATGGAGAGGAACGCTCAAAAACAACTTTTCTTCAGGTTCGTTTCAATCCCCACTTTGACTTCGCTGTATTGTACCATGGTAGCTGAGTTTGTTCGCTATAAATTTCATTTCTTCGTTTATTTTTTGTTGTTTACCTGTTAGGGATGGTTATAAAAAGTGTAGCTTGTCACTTGTTGTATTTCCCTTTAAGGGTTAATTTTACCCTTTTGTTTGATATCACTCGGTCATGTTTATGTCCCCAGTTTCTTATACTTTTATTTTTATCTAATCTATTTGCTTCTGTCTTAAAAATAAAATAAAAATGATGACAGGAAAAGCACAATTGCTTATATCTTCATATGCCAGTGTAGTTGTGTCTTAGTTTTCTAAGAAAGAAGTTGTAGTAGCACTATCTTTATATGAGGCTAAGCACGTAGTAGCATTAATGGTTGTTTTGTCAAGGCTACTGCCTTAGTATGCTCATGCAGAAAATGAATTTAAAACATGAAGAGAGAATGATGATGTTGGTAGATAGCAAGCCTGCTTTTGATCCTGCTAAGCCTTAAAGACAAGCAGTTTTGAAAGTTTGAAAAGGTGTATTCAATTCGAAAGGTTAATTAAAAATTTAGTTGAAGTTGGTTTGCTTAATTCAATAAGATTAGTTAGTTTACTTGCAGAACAAGTAATTGGTTAGTCAGTTTGTGTATAAATAAGATCACAATCATGTATCACTTGTATCCATCAATTATATCAATAAACATCTCAACTCTACATTTCTCTTAATTCCATTACACACTATTCTCTTCGAAATTAATTCTCTTAAAAAAATTCTATCAATTAGTATTCAGTACAATACATTAAATTTTCACATGTAAATAGCTAGTTGAGAGGGACGTTGCAATATCTAAGGGATAAGGATCAAAGCTGGATCTTCCACTTAATTATCTTAAAGGTAAATTTTTATATGCAAAGCAACTTTAACCTTAAATTTTACTATAAATAAAGATAAAGATAATCCAAAATTTTAAGTTTACTTCTTAAATAAAGATAATCCAAAATTTTAAGTTTACTTCTTAATTAAGTATCATACCTTTAAATATTTTTTTATGGTTTATATTCAATTAGATAAAATAATTTAGGGTCTTGTCAACTAGTGTCATCAGGACATTATTTAAGGATTTTACAAATAGAAAATTTGTCTTGAAAATATAAGATGTTATTTTTGATTAATTAATGATTACACAACTTTTGCATGAAAACTTGCTTGTTTTGGATGCTTAACTAATACTTTTGAAGCACCGGTTACCATTCTCCAATAATTTATAGTTACTTCTCATTTAAGTTTTGTTGTTAGATATGAATACTTCTCAACTAAGTAAACATATAATATATTAGTTTTTCCCCCTGAAAAATATAGTTTTTCCTTCGAAGGAATATAATATTTTATAGTTAGTAAAATAAAATATTTTATAATATATATTAATTAATCAATTTATAGATAGGAAAGTACTTTAAATTGTACTGAAGTAAAGATAAACAAAATCCAAATGTTTAAATTAAGGGTCAGATTAACTTGTGCCCTAAGGGCACATGTTAAACAATCTAAAAATGACAACTTTACATTGGAAAATATAATATATTATTTTTTAAGAAGTTGAATGCACGACTTTTCATACGTATATTTCTTTAATAATTTCTTTAACATATGTCCTTCATGGCACAAGTTAACATTTGCCTTAAATTAAATTTCTAAATTAAGTTTCTTACCTTTGACTAAATGTTTAAATTTAAAACATATAGTCACTTTGATAAAATAAATGATAGTTGCTTCTCAATTAAGTTTTGTTTTTTAGACTGAAATACTTCTCAACTATGTTAACATATAAACTTTTATGATATACATTAATATTAGGAAAATTCTATGACGAAGTTCTGACTTTTTCGGTAGGGTGAACTATTCCGCTGTTATTTGATGATATTTTGTTATTTGATGGATGAACTATTCTGCTGTTATTTGATGATATTTTGTTTTATTATTTATTGAAAAGTTGAGTATGTGTAACACCTGTTCAATTATTTATAAGTGTTATTTAAAAATTCAAAGTCAGGGTCGTAGGGTGTTACAAGAGGCAACCCATATGTTTATTTTTTAGTCATTGTATTTCAGTTATAACATTCCATCTAACAATTTCTTTCTTCTACTGTTTGCTAACTCGCGACTAGGCGCGTTGTTTTTACATGAATTGCATAACTTTTCCTTTTCCAAAAATCTCAACAATTTTGTGTTAGTCTCGGAGAGTTATTCCAACTGATGGCAGTCAGTCATTCACTATTTTTAGAGTCATTTTAATTAAATTTTTAGTCTATTTTTATTTATTTAGTTTTTAATTTAAAGTCATTTTAAATAAATTGTCATTTTTAATTTATCGAGTCAAATGGTATATTATCATCATATTTACTGGTTATTTGATCAAGTGGTAATTTAGTAGTGTGAATAAAAAGTTATGAGAAAAAAATATATTGGGCTTGAGCAAATCAAAAGAAAGAAAAACGTGGCATTCTTGGGGAGAAAGAAAGAAACTAGGTTACATGAACCTATAAAAAGGAAGCAACGCACATCACAGGAGGGCACTCTTTGGCACTCAAATATTCACGTTTTGGGCACAACAGAAGTCGCGTTTTGGAAAGGGAAAAGATCATTCACGCAACACGAGAAGAAGAAAAAGGCACATGAACATGAAATAACAACATCATCAGGAGCTGTTGAAAAGAAATTGCGAAGCAAAGCCCACAACGACGGAACTCTATCGGTTTATTTTCTTTACTATGTTGTTTATTCTTTTAATTATGTCTAGCTAATTTTCTTTGAGATTAGGTCTGACATGATTCTGTGTAACCCTAATTGAAACATGTTGTTGTGAAACTCTACCTAAGAAATTAGGGGTTGTAGTTTGAGAAGAGGGTCCTGAGTCAAGTGATTGATTAGAGCTATTTTGTTAATCATCGTGAAACTAGAAAATCATTCATAAGAATAGGTGCAGTATACCAATTAGGGGAACCCAGGTGATTCGAAAACCTAGTCTCATCTCTCCATATATTTTCCAAACAAATCTTTATTTTCTGTTATTTAATTTTATGCAATCAAATCTACTGCCTCGGGCATCAAAATAATTTACACATCCTAAATATTAACTTTATTGCTGAATTGAGATTAACACAGTCCTCGTGGATAAGAACTTATTTTTATTACTACGATAGTTTTGGTACATTTGCCAAATTGTCTATCACCAACCATTAACAATAGAGGGCTATTTTACTTCTGAAGTTCAAGAGCATGATAACTTTTAAGACTTGTTGCGAAGTTACTCATAAATATTCACCATTACAATTCTGCATAGCATAACTTGTGAGATTTTGAGCTAAATATATATTCCACTTTTTCTTCTATAATTCTGTCTATTTGTGTGTTTCATGTGGATTGTTATTTTTTCTTGAAATTATGGTCGTTCTTTACAAACTATCGGTTGTATTGTTATACACATGAGACATTTGTTTTCTACCTTGTGCCTTTTAAGCCATCTTTTTTTTATTATTGATATATCCTTAGTAAAATCACTTTGAGCCTCAATGCAAATTGTCTTTCTATGTTTACTTATGTGACTTGAATCATGGCAAAAGTTTTGAACCCTAAAATGGTATATATTTCTGATTTCTTTTGGAGTTAGATAGATTAGCGAAATACTTAACATGGTTTCAAATTAAGTTTGGGGTTGTTCTTTGGAATTAGCAACATCTTAAGTTTGGGGTGGGGTACCAATAGAACTTGGTTATCAAAAGAAAAAATGAAAAAGGAAATTGTGGACAAAAACATAAAAAATGATGGTCTACATAAAAAAAATAGAAAATAAAGAGCCAACAAAAAGTAAATAATTAAGTGAGAGGTCCAGCATCGATCCTCATCCCTTACATATTGCAACGTCCCTGTGAACTAGCTATTCACATTTGACAATTTAATGTATTATACAAATTGATAGAATTTTTTTTATAAGAGAATTAATTTCGAATAGCATAGTGTGTAATAGAATTGAGAGAATTACAGAGTTATACTCCTTTGAAATAAATCAGGAATTTAATAGGGAACAAAAGAATAAATAAAATAAACGACATTATATTAAATAAATATCCAACAAAAATAAACAGAGGTTCATCTTAGAACTCTAACCTAAAAAGATTTAGTTACACAAGGTAACTAAAAAGAAATACCTAAAGATAAAAACATACCCTAGAAAATCAAGGAGAAGATAGAAACTCTCCTAAAGCTCCAAAGTTGTCTACCTCTTGAACTGGCACAGTTCTGAACGAGAATTTCTAAATGAGGTAGGCTAATATTTATAGTGAGAGTTTCTAGCTACCTAGTTTGGGTTAAAAGTGTGGGCTTTACCTAACACGGAAGCAGGAAAAGACAGTTGCGCCCCACATTTTTGCATGCACGGGGCGCATGCCAAATTCTCTAGGCGCATGTGAGTGAGGCAAAAAGCATGCCCTAGGCGCAAGTCATCTATTTCCTAGGCCTAATTCTCCGTCGTTTTAGGTCTTCTTCTTCAAATAACTTGCCTCAAACTTTGGGAACATCATTCCTCCCATTTGTAAGTCTTCTGAGGCCTCTTGAATCTTCATTCTTGGTTTTCCTAAGTTGTCACAATTCTTCAGATGTTCTTGATTTGCCGATTTACATGATTTCTTCGTGAATTACTTCAAAAAACCCTAAAATTAATATGTTTCAGGAAAACTAATATTATAGACTCAAATATAAACATTACAAAAGTCGCGAAATCATAGGAAATTGTTCTAATACTCCTCCTTTCTACTGCTAAATCTTACTGAAAATAATTGAAAAACATGTTAAGAATAATGTAAGATGACCTGTCATAAGTATGCTAAAGAGTGAGTTGTTGGCATGTATTGTCAACGATATTTTAAGAAAGGCTAAATTACGCATTTGGTCCTCTAAATAATTTCTTAGTTTCATTTTGGTCTCATAAATAATAAATTTTTTGTTTTGGTCCCTTAATTCTATCTTTGTGAGTCAAGTTGGTCCCCTTTGTTAGTTTTCTAATGTCTATTATTATTGATATGATTTTAACCGTTTGATTTTAAATCCATTGCATCCTTCATCTTCCATTTCCTTTTTCATGATCTTCATCATAATATTCGGATCCAAAAAAACATTAAATGCTAAAACTAAAAGAAGAAGAAAATCAAGAAATCTGAGTGGGAAAAACTTAAATCTAAAATCATAAATCTCTAGAACTTCAAATGCAAAAATCATCACCATCTTCTTAAAAAAAAGAGAAGCAAAATAAAGTTTCTTTCACCATCAAACACTTCAGAGTCGCATATCTGTAACATTGATAGAACTTCATAATGGCTCTCACAAACTAAACTTTTCACAATCCCTTTGCCTCAATTCCATTCGCTTGTTCCTCTTCACAATCACTTCATACAAATCGAATCATCACTATCTCAATAAATCGTGAATCGTGTTTCGTCTCCAAAACCGATTCTCAATTGCTTCGTTCTCGCCAATTTCCCAGAAACTTCAAATCCTTAAACTCTTTTTGAAGAATGGGTTTTGGTCTGTGTTGTTTTACTGTATTAATTTTAGTATGATTTTGGATTTGAAGTTTGAACTAAACTTGAAGCTAGTATGATAAAAAAAAAAAATTTTTGAAGAGGGATGGGGTAAATAGGTTTTGAATTGGATTGAGAGAAGAAGGTATCGATTGAGAGAAAAAAGAATTAAATTGAAAAAATAATAAGGGTTATTTCATATGTGGGTGGGTGAGTGAATGAAGGAAAAAAAAAGAGGGGAAAAGGAATTTATGGGTTTCATGAATAATTTTTTTCTTCTGGGTTACTGTGTTATTTGGGTTTCATAGAAAGATGATATAGATCAGAAAGAAGACGAGGGAGAAGAAGTAGAAGAAGAAATGGCAAAAAAATTAATTGGTGGTGGTTCACCATAAGTTATAATAGACTTTCATGATCCAACAATCACCTTTTTTTAGAAAAGATCAAAGGATTAAAATTTAAAAAATTAATAAGGTGTACAGTGGACCTCCTACAATGTTGGTCCATCTTAGATATTTATGGTTAAAAATTGACGGAAGGGACCAATTTGACAAATGAAGATAAAATTAAGGGACTAAAATGGAACTTTTATTTATTAGGGGATCAAAATGAAACCTCAAAATTATTTAAGGAACCAAACATGTAATTAAGCCTTTAAGAAAATATAAGTATTTTGTCAAAAAAAAAATAAAAAAATATATAAATATGACATTCTATAATACTTTTGTAGATATATTATGGACAAAACTTAGGTACAATTCCTTAACTGCTTTTCGTATGGTTCTTAACTAAAAATACAACATTTTTGAAGATAACAAACTTTGAGAGAATTATGGATTTAAGGAAATCATAGTAAATTTAGTTAAGAACCATACAAAAAGCACCTAAGGAATTGTACCTAAGTTTTTTTCATATATTATTAATTTCTCTTGTGACAAATTTGAGATTTATTATTATTATTATTATTGTTATTACATGTCTTCAACGATCTAAGATCACTTACACATATATGCTTGTCCCATGTAAAATTTATTTAATAGTGGGATAAATAGAAAATACCATGGCAAGGCCACAAACAGGATAACTAGAAGCACCTTGCCTTTTCAATCTCATGTATCCCTTCTCACCCCAGTCATCACCATAGGAATTCTTAATCAACCAATACTTATTTCTGCGGCTCCCTCCATAACCAATTAAGGTGACCGTATGAGAAAAATTGAGCGACTCCTTCGGTCCACACGGTTCACTACCAAATATTCCTCCTTCATATTTCTTAAAGTCATCGTTAATCGCGATCGCAACCGTAACCGGCTGTTGTGTCACTGCTTCTAATAGGTTTTGTTCACCGGGTGATACTACTTCATAACCATCAATTTTTGCAGCACGGTCTTTTTTGTTGCTAAGGCATGTGCCCACTTTTTCTGTGTAAGGATAATCCACTTCTCACTACTAAAAAAACAAAAATTAGTGAGGGATATTTAGTGAGGGAAAACGTGAAATTCCTCTCTAATTCCGTCACTAAATTTTGCGATCAAGGAATTTGTGAGGAATTTCATTTTTTCCGTCACTAATTTCCCTCGGTAATTTTGCTTTTTCTAGTAGTGTTTTGCTATTCCATTGGTCTTCATATACTCTAAAGCTTTACGTACGCTACCTCCTTCGCATCCACCATTCGCTTTGTCAAAGTCTACCAATTCTTGCACAGATAGTGACAGCAATTCCTTATTGGTTTTGATTTTCATAATTCCTTCTACCGCTGCCGTTGTTGCAAATGCATAACAACATCCTATGATAATAAAAATGGATTAAACACTTGAATAATATATTCAATAATTAGTACACTTAATTCATGAATTTGATCAAGTACTTAGAAATATAAATTTGTTTTTAAATTCTTTTTACAAGTTATAGAAAAATTCATCGATTCATCCAACACGCGGGGAGTCCATTGGAAGACTTCCAAATTTTAATTCTTCTGGATTAGTTTTACGACACAAAAGGTCCAAATTTTTTCATGCCAACTTAATTTTGGTTGTCTTCCTACTTGTTGAAACTTGACTAGAAGGGGCATGTGTTTTTGGAAAAGTGAGGGTTCGAATTGTGTATGGTGCCCCGTAGATTACTAAAAATTACCACAAAATTTATGGGTTTCAATTTTGTTGTACTTCTCTCCTCTTCGGTTTTTTTTTCTCTATCATCTAAAAAGTGTAACAAATTATATGAATATATCTATCTTTACTTTTTCATTAACCCAATTATAACCCTAAACAATTTTTTATATAATAAAGATTGTTGTTGGTGTCAT
>Ga0228711_1007388_pt1 | contig 15959 bp, 10 predicted proteins | sample MedpolnodulmetaG_2_FD_177996 | JGI IMG/M metagenome (GOLD analysis project Ga0228711, IMG submission 177996) | Root nodule microbial communities from Medicago polymorpha collected in Santa Monica, California, United States - brown nodules | ecosystem: Host-associated > Plants > Roots > Nodule...
GACTAGTTAATTTCCAATTCTCGTCAACAAAATGAGCGGTTAAACAAATATAACCCTCACTAGTAGTTGCTGTCCAACAATCAGAAGTTAAACAAATTCGATTTGGAATCTTAGCCATGATTTCTTTCAGTTTGGTCCTCTCTTTGTCATATATTTTTTCAATATCCGAGACAATGGTATTCCTAGAGACCATTTCAGCACAAGGATTCAAATATTTCACCCAAGCTTGGATTTTCTCATATTTAACAAAACTAAAAGGTAGATCGTGATAAATAATAGCGTCCGCAAGCAAATCACGATGGAATTTTTGGTTGATTGGGGTAATGCTAGTTTGTTCTTCTAGACTAAAAAGGTTCAATTGAAAAGCTTTGCAAAGAAAAACATGACGCATTAGATGTGATGTTCCATAACTGATACCTGACCTTAGGTTTATTCCAATCGCAAATTCAGTAGAACAATAATTGCACGCAACTCTTTCGGTACCATCTCTAATATCCTTGCCAATTTTTCCAAAAATGTTCCACTGTGTTGACATACGTGTTGGATCATGATCTTGATCTTCCATGGGCTCCATACTACAATAAAACATAAGCATAAGACACATAATCATAAGCAGAATCAAAAGCTATAGGCAACACCTATAATTAAGCAAACTTGTCAGTAATGTATCTGATGCAATAATTAATAAGGAATGAGGATGATATTACTATGAATCTATTGATCAGAAAAAAATGCTACTCTCCATGATGATTCAATTCGTTTTGAGCAGCTTTTTGCACAACTTGTGTATCATGCACAATTTTAAATACTAACATTGCTTGCATTAGAACTATCCATTATTAAGTTGCTATTTAAATACTAAAATATGCTTATGGAAGGCACGTGGTGCTGTCTAATTTCTTGGCCCTACCTCCCCATTCTCAGGTTCAAAAGCTTATTCTATAATTAGTGAATCACATTAACTAAGAATTGGTTGTCCTTTAATATGTTATTATATAATATTCCTACCAATCTAGTTTATGAACTTAGGCAATATCTAAGATCAGACAAAATCCTCAATCAGTGTAAGGAGGCCATGTTATTATCACATCAAATTTAACACATTGTGTCAATTTAATTACTATATCCTTTAATCTGTTTGCTATTGAGAAAACACAAACTGTGTTAGGATTTAACTTTTTCTCAAATCAAGCAGTCATATAAAACATGCAGTGCCATATGAAAAGAACTTGATATAACTAAATGATTTGATTTGCTAAGGTGTAACAGAAACACATACATTAGCTAGATTATTTCACATGAAGAAGGAAATGAAAAACACCAATGTGTGAAAATATTTTACATGAATCAACAGTGGAGTATACAAGAATCAACAATTACACATAGCAATCTTTTAACAGCGATTGAATTGAATCAAACAATAGTGTTAAAAAAAACAAGATAACCATGCTCTCATTTTGATACTCTCCATTTTCTATTTCTGTTCCTCAATGCAATTTGTGCAACAGGAGAACAAGTTCTAAACTTATCAACCCAAAATTTCACATCCTCTTTACCCAATCTGAAACTCATAATCAAAACAGCCCCAAAGAAAAACCCTAAAAACCAATCCTTTATGGCTTTATTTCTCAACAATGAACTGGAAGAAACCCCACAAAAACAAAAGAACAATGACTTCAGAAACAGGTCCAATTCTGAAACCCAAAACGCCCAAAAACCGGTAACACATATCAACACAAACAATGGTAACAAAAACTTCTTCCCATTCCAAAACATTTGTTCTTCAAAAACTTGTCAACCGTGAAACTCACCAGAATCAAAAACGGAATCGAAGATGCAATAAGAATCGTAAACGGAATTGGAAATTACCTCAAGCAGGATGATGGTCTCCATAGATACAGCCTCGCCAGAAGAGGAGTCGCCGGAATTTCGGATTTTCGTCGGAAGAGGAGAAGATGAAGTTAGAGATTTCTGATTGAAAATGAATAGTAATAATTGAGCCCCTAAGCCCCATCAATTGGGGCCATAAAAAATAGACTAGATAATGGGCTGGGCTGAAAATGAACTTATACAGTATGGGCCCTGAAATTATAGGGCTTTAATGGGGCTCAAATGATGGGGCTTTTGATTATTGGACTTCTTTGACAACTCTAGGAGTATATACCAATTTCCGTTGTTGAATGCATGTATAACATAATCTTTAAATTATTGTCAAATAGATCGAAAATGTTGTTGAGCAAAGTGATATATGAAGCACTACCAGTGTTTCTGAAAAGAAGATACATATTAGATAGTGTGGTTTTGGCAAATGAGTTGATAGAAGACAAGGCAAAGCCTAAAAAGAAGAAGGAGCCAATCAGGTTTAAAATTGATTTTTGAAAAGACTTACATTGTGGATTGGAAATGCCCTGACTTGTAATGCAAAAAATAAAATTTCAGAGGAAATTGAGATTATGGATTGCAAAATGTATAAAATTAGTCTATCTAAATTTTGTTGAATGGCAGTCCTACTAAGGAGTTTGATAAATGACAACAGCAGATGAACTAAATGTACTGTTAAAGAGGGCAGTGAAAACTAACCTGAAAAGACCTAAAAAGAAAAAGGAGTTTCCACATTTCCAAAGCTTTGGGGCTCAACTCTCAGGGCTCATTGAAAAAAAAGGTGAGTTGTGGAGTTCTGCATGGTCAAACTCACAGTAGAAAGGCACCTATTATTAATCACTTTTGTTTAAAGATGATTGTTTATTATTTTTCACGACAACTTAGCGAGAGGTTGTAATCATGAAACTTTCATAATTCTGAGGTGTTCTTTAGCAGGAATGTTCCAACTTCTTTTTTCAAGTTTGGAGCCAAATTGTCGCAGCAATAATGAGCTCTAGTAGTTGTTACGTACATTTTACTCTAGAGCATATGACATAGCTGTAACGAACTCTTTTGGGACAAAATCACTGAGAAAAACACAGAAATTATCCACAAAGCGAGCATACTGCCGCAACAATGGTGTACACTAAATCAATTTGCAAGTCAGTGAAACAGACCTGCTACTCCACCAGTTCTTGTGCATTGGCATAAGCCAGCAGCCGGTAAAATAAAGTGCAACATCAACGCAGCCTTAAGCTTAAATGAAGTTGGGATTTGGACGTGCTTTCGTGATAAACACAATCACTTGATCAAAGCCAAAATAACAAGAAATGTAACCATTGTTGTCAAAATCCCGACTTAAATCCTAAAATCTAGGATTTTGCGACTTTCTTCACCTTCAACGACTTAAATCCATAGTAGAATCCCAAAATAGACAAAATCCATCGATTTTGTTTGCAATTTTACTATTTCTTATAAACTAAGTCATTTATGACTATATACCATTTATAACATATATTTAGTATTATTTTTTTGGGTAAAATCCATCGATTTTGATTGCGATTTACAATTTCCTATATTGATTCTACAAAAGTCCTTGAGTAAAATCCTTCGATTTTGATTGTGATTTTACGAGTCCCAATTTTGCTATTCCCTTTCGACCTGAAGTAAAGTCCCGATTTTGACAACCTTGACTGTAACTAATCTAAGTGTGTCGGAAGAGAAATGTTAGTTTTTAAATCATGTTAGCTGAGATGAAATCATGTTTAGAAAGTTTGTTACAAGTTTGTTAGAGACTTAGCTATTTGTTAGCAAGTTAGTTAAGTTTGTTTGATTGCTTACTAAGCAAGCTATGTGTGAATAGGCTCTATATAATCTAGTGTTGTAAACAGTTTTCAAAACTTAATGAGAATCATAGTTCACAACAATCATTACTCTTCTTCTTCTCTAAATTCTCCCAAATTTCTCAACCCTAATTTCATAGAAAAATCCTAGCTTGCACTGCAAGCAATCTGTGGTGCGCTATCAAGAAAGTGTATGGTTTTTTCATGCTATGCTCTGGTTGAAAAGCTAAGTGTTGAAGATGTCATATTTGAGTTAGATTCAAAATTGTTGTTGATCATTTTAACAATCAAAATTTTGACTTAGATAGACTGCATTATAAAAAATTGTATTCGGCACAATGTAGTTTTTTTTCTTCCAAACTCCGTGGTTGAGTTTTCTATGAGGAAAGCTAATGGAATAGCTCATAGATTGAGTGGCTGTATATACGGCTAATCCTCTAGTGTTTGAGACTATATGAAGTTATATTCATGACATTATTATTAATGTCATTGCATAAGTTTGCTTAGTAAAAAATAATAATTTGGGGTACAAGTTGAACACAAAGGTGAATGTTAGAGTAATGAATAAGGCATGTCTGCATCTCTCTGAAATAGGGGTGGCAAAATGGATGGTTTGGATGGATATGGATTTGGATGGAAATGGATGGATAAAAAAAATCCGTTAACCTATTACAATCCACTAAATCCATTTAGGATCTCTTTTTTCAAAACAACTTATTTAAAACAACTTATTTATGCAAAACCGCTTATTAGGATCTCTTTTTTCAAAACAACTTATTCAAAACAGCTTATTTATGCAAAACAGCTTATTAGGATCTCTTTTTTCAAAACAACTTATTTATGCAAAATAGCTTATTACGACCTCTTTTTTAAAAAAAATAGCTTATTCAAAACAGCTTATTTATACAAAAACAACTTATCAAGATCTCTTTTTAAAAAACAACTTAATAAGCGGTTTTGCATAAATAAGCTGTTTTACATAAATAAGCTATTTTGAATAAGTTGTTTTTTAAACAGAGAACTTAATAAGCTGTTTTTGCATAAATAAGTTGTTTTGAATAAGCTATTTTTTTTAAAAAGAGGTCGTAATAAGCTGTTTTGCATAAATAAGCTGTTTTGAATAAGTTGTTTTGAAAAAAGAGATCCTAATAAGCGGTTTTACATAAATAAGCTGTTTTGAATAAGTTGTTTTGAAAAAGAGATCCTAATAAGTTGTTTTGCATAAATAAGCTGTTTTGAATAAGTTGTTTTGAAAAAATCCTGATAAGCTGTTTTGCATAAATAAGCTGTTTTGAATAAGTTATTTTTTTTAAAAAGAGATCCTGATAAGCTGTTTTGCATAAATAAGCTATTTGAATAAGTTGTTTTTTAAAAAGAGATCCTAATAAGCGGTTTTGCATAAATAAGCTGTTTTGAATAAGTTATTTTGAAAAAAAAAATCCTGATAAGCTGTTTTGCATAAATAAGCTGTTTTGAATAAGTTATTTTGAAAAAAGAGATCCTAATAAGCTGTTTTGCATAAATAAGCTGTTTTGAATAAGTTGTTTTGAAAAAATAGATCCTAATAAGCTGTTTTGCATAAATAAGCTGTTTGAATATGTTGTTTTTTAAAAAGAGATCCTGATAAGCGGTTTTGCATAAATAAGCTGTTTTGAATAAGTTATTTTGAAAAAATAGATCCTGATAAGCTGTTTTGCATAAATAAGCTGTTTTGAATAAGTTATTTTGAAAAAAGAGATCCTAATAAGCTGTTTTGCATAAATAAGCTGTTTTGAATAAGTTGTTTTGAAAAAATAGATCCTAATAAGCTGTTTTGCATAAATAAGCTGTTTGAATATGTTGTTTTTTAAAAAGAGTTCCTGATAAGCTGTTTTGCATAAATAAGCTGTTTTGAATAAGTTATTTTGAAAAAATAGATCCTAATAAGCTGTTTTGCATAAATAAGTTGTTTTGAATAAGTTGTTTTGAAAAAATAGATCTTAATAAGTTGTTTTGCATAAATAAGCTGTTTTGAATAAGTTGTTTTGAAAAAAGAGATCTTGATAAGTTGTTTTTTCATAAATAAGCTGTTTTGAATAAGTTATTTTGAAAAATGAGATCCTAACAAGCTGTTTTGCATAAATAAGCTGTTTTGAATAAGTTGTTTTGAAAAAAGAGATCTTGATAAGCTGTTTTGCATAAATAAGCTGTTTTGAAAAATGAGATCCTAATAAGCTGTTTTGAATAAGTTATTTTGAAAAATGAGATCCTAATAAGCTGTTTTGCATAAATTGTTTTCCATAAATTAAACAATTTTAAATAAGCTGTTTTTTAAAAAGAGATTGTAATAAGTTGTTTTGAAGAAATAAGCTATTCAACTTTTTATTTTTTATTATTTATTTTTTATAATAAAAGTTATTTTATTTATTGGATAAAAAATAACCAATTAAAAATGATCCATTGGATCTTTAAAATAAGTTGGATGGATTGGATCCATCCATATTTTTTAATGGATGGATTGAATCCAATCCATTAAAAATAAATTGTTTGACGGATGGATCAGATGAATTTTATAGTGAATGGACCGGATGAATATGGATTTGATGGATCCAATTGCCACCCCAACTCTGAAACAACTTCCGACCGTAGAGTACAAATTGCAAACTCTTTGACCATTTTGATGTTTTTTAATTTTTGGGGTCATCACGTGAGATTTTACATTTGCATAATTAATGTTCTCTATATTTAAACACATGAGAAAAAAAATTACTTGTTAGCTCCCAACCAGCATGGTTAGTGGTAACTATTCAAAATTGATGGTTGCTTAATAGACACATCAGTTTCCCTCCCAATCGACTATTTTTTGTTTGAAACTCCATCGGATAATAACTCTCAATTAACTTTTTTTCAGCAAGTTGAGTAATTATGAGGGGTCTATGGAGCTCGTAGAATTTTCAAGTCATGAATGGTGATCAGTGCACTCTACGAGCAATCCCTTGAACCATTACTCTCAAACTTTGCAAGCCCAACACTTTGAACAACATCCATCTTCTTTGGAAGGGAGGAAAACTAATTCATCAATTTTTAAAGAAAGAAATATTTATAAATCTAAATTTACCATCGTGCTAATTTTTTTGGTCTTAATCATGATTCATAAGGAAAGGAATTCCGATAGTCCGGTCTTTGGTCAAGAGATAGGTAACATCTTACTAATAATTTAGTTAAAATATGAACTTGGATTCTTTTGATTCATTCTTAAAGGTAACATCTTACTAATAATTTAGTTAAAATATGAACTTGGATTCTCTTGATTCATTCTTAATAGGAGTTTGTTAACTACTTAGTATAATCACTCGTTTAGTGCGATGTTATTTGGTAGGAGGGAATTCGTTATGAAATAGTAAATACACAATTTTTTGTCCATGTTTTACGTTACTTGTTATAATACGAGTAAGTCCTTTATTATTGTTTTTTGAAGGGATGATAAGTCGTTTAGTTAAAAAATTGATATACAACTAAATCAAATAAGATTATGTTTTTTTCTCGATTTTTATTCAATGTGATCTGGAACGGATTTAGATCGACGATCAAAGTTGTAGAAGCATGGGGAGGATGACAATAGTTGCTTAAAGGGGATGATGTTTCTGCAATATATAAAAATCAGTTTGTGATCAAATGTGTGGAATTTTAAGGGTTAAAAGTAAGGACAAAATTTAGGTACAATTCTTTAGGTGCTTTTCGTATGGTTCTTAACTAAAAATACAACTTTTTTTGGAGATAACAAACTTTGAGAGAATTATGTATTTAAAGAAATCATGGTGAATTTAGTTAAGAACCATACGAAAAGCACCTAAGAAATTGTAGTAAGTTTTTTCCTAAAAGTAATGCACCTTTAACTTGCATTAGGTTTTCATGCGGTTTCGAGGTGAAATATGTTGAGTCTGTTGAATTGTATCAAGTTTTATTAATGGATCATTGTCCGATTGTCATTAAGTGACGTTGACGTGATCATTAAACTCGTTTAAGTGTGCCAGTGTTACATCATCCTAACATGTTGAGCAACCTAATCTTTTAGCTTATTGGGCCTAGCCCAATCCAGAACACAATTTAAGAAGAAGTATGCTGATATTTTTGGTTCTAAATTCTATTCTAATATTCCAAACAATAATGTCCTTTCTTTTTCAATTCTCATATCAATTCCAATGATCTGAATTCCAATTTCCCCAAACTTGCCTTGATAAGGAAGTGGGACAGAGTGAAGAGTGACAAAACTTCCAACCCCAAAAATATCTCAGCCCACAACCATACCACGTGTATTATATTTACCTTATTTCATACAAAATTAAATATCCACATCTCACGCAACAAGTACAAAGACAAATATCTTGTACAAGAACATTCGAGAGTTAGCATGTGCATGTTCCGTGGTCACCACCACAATCGTGTTAACAATAATAATATCCATCTATCTTCTGTTTCTTAGATATTTTGAAAACTTCTAGAGCATTCCCTTCCTAATTAACCGACTTTAGCTCTCAATAAATATCAACCACAACTTCCATAAATTTATTTCTTCACTTGTTCGTTATGCATGCAATCACAATACATGTGTCATTGATCTAAATACAAACACCAAAAACATACTTGTCTCGTTTTGCATGATATTTTCATTAATTCCTTTTTAGGTGTTGAGTTTGGTTCATTCTATTTCACTTCTAGTGCATGGTTAAAACGAGTGACAATGGATGATTATGGAGAAGGGTCATTATCATCATCTTACTACAGTATTCTTGGTGTTAGTTCAGATTCTTCTTTAGATGAGATAAGGCGTGCTTATAGGAAGCTTGCTATGGTTAGTTAATTATAATTTATAGTTCTCTTTGGGTATTTGCATTGTTATTCAATATTGAATTTTTTTCAATGCATGCAGCAATGGCATCCAGATAGATGGACAAGAACACCTTCTTTATTGAGTGAAGCCAAATGTAAATTCCAGAAAATTCAAGAAGCTTATTCAGGTATAGTTCTAGAATTTCAAGATTTGTGGTTTTTTGTTCCTTTTGCAAGAAATGATGTTGTCATTGAACTGTGTTTTTTTTTTGGAGCAGTGTTATCTGATCCCAAGAAAAGAAATATGTACGATGCTGGCTTGTATGATCCTCGAGAGGAAGAGGATGAGGTAATTAAGTGGTTAAGAGAATTTTTCTTGAAGATTGTTTCTTGCTTGTTTAATAGTTTGTTATATTATCATGGTTCTGAAGGACATGTCTTGTTTCTAATTTTAGGAATTTTCTGATTTTGTGGATGAAATGGTGTCCCTTATGGCTGAAGTTAGGCGAGAGGTATGGTTCTTCTTGACCACTTCTATAACTAATCCTTTAGAAAAGTTTGATCTTGGTAATTATTTGGTAAAGAGATTTCATGACTATGTGTACTTATATAGACACCCAAACAAATCTATAAAGAGAGTGAAATGATATCTGTGATAAAAGAAAAGAAAGAGATAATAACATATGATGGAATGAGTGTTGAATATTGAAGGTGTCTATATATAGGTGTTCATTTGAATTTTGATGAAGGTAAAGACTCAGGAAAGGGGTGAAAAGATTAATAACAGTTTTGGTTGGCCCAACTCCATGGTCAAGTTTGAATCTAGTGATGGAGCCATTGATTAATTTAGTCTTTAAATTTACAAAATAATAAATTAGTCCATTAATTAATGGTGCATAAAAATAAGTATAAAACCTTTAAAATTGTATCACAATTTTTCTTAGTATTAATTGATTGATATTCTCTCCAAAAAAAATTGATTGATATTTTTTATTGAAGGGATTAAATTGTTATTTCACATATTTTGTACCAAAGAAAATTTGTTATTTTACATAAAGGAAAAAGAAAAAATTGACCCATGTCACAAAGATATCCTTAGGAGTTTAGGATCTTAGGCATAAAGGATTTGTTTGAAAGTGTAAACATTCATGTATGTTCTATCATATATGCATATATCTTATTGCAGGAGAAGGTTTATGGTTTGGAGGAGTTGCAGGACATGTTCATGGAGATGGCTGAAGGATTCGAGAGTCCTTCAATGTATTGTGGGACATCATCGGTGATTGATGAATCCTTTGCTAAGAGAGAAAGTGTATTGACACAATAGGCACATTTTTTTGGTATCCGATTTCAACTTCGTGACACGACAAAGGGTCATTGTAATAAATGGATGGTGCATTGTGTTTTTTCATATAAGAGAATGCCCCTTTATGTTATTTTTAGCAAGAATTTCTCATCCAGATACACGATGAAAAGAGTGTTCAATTTGCAAGTCATGTCACTTACTTGGGAAAGCATAGGATAAGAACACGATTTGGATGTGCTCCTTGCATTTCTCTCATGTGTTGGTGCTGCACTTATTTTGTTAGAGCACTGTTATTTTGTGTGTGTGTGGATTTCATGTTAGGGGGTCTAATGTTGTTGAAAAGAGTTTTCGTGTTCAGAAAGGATTCTAGTTGTCACTTGTCAGTATTTGTTCAATTTGGTTTTTGATTTGGACGAATTAGGCCGATCCTGTATTTCAGTTGTGTTTATGCTACATTGTTAATACATTTCCTCTCATTCAAATCTATATCAAGGAGTGAATATTTACATCAACACATACAAGTCTGTTTATAAATATAACACCTATGATGATAACTTGTTTCGCAAGCAACTAACTAACTAACAAAGATAGCTATTTCTACAGTTAACTCAGCTAAAACTCGACTACTTTTTTTGAATTACTTTACAATACTCTCCCTTAATTCAAACAATCTTAAGAAATTGACTCATTGAATTGAATTACTCTCTATTCTTTTCTAAGAACAAAAAACCTATCAGTTTCAATACTCTAGTTAGCACATCTGCAACCTTTGATTCTGTTAAACAATGCATCACTTTTATCCTTCCATTATTCATTCACATGCTCTCTCATGAAATGGAACCTTTCTCCTGTGTTTTCTTCTTTCATCGAGTACAAATTTTCTGGCTAGATTGACTGCAGATTTATTGTCAATTTGCAATTTGATTGGCCGGCTAATTTCAATCTTCAATTCATTGAGCACTAATTCGATTCGGTGCTTGGCATGCAACAAATGAACTTGCTATATACTCTATTTCACATGATGATAGGGCCACAACAGATTGTTTCTTAGAACACTGGCCAAGAGATTGGTGGTGCTCCAAGGAAATTGAAGATGTAACTAGTGCTTCTTCTATCAACTTGATCTCCACACCAACCAACATTCATAGTAACAATCAATCACTGCATCTGCTTGCTTTGGAGTTTTTGAGAACAACATACCAAATTTCAGTGTGTCATTCAAGTATCTCAGAATTCTTCTTGTTGCATTCAAGTGTGAACTTCTAAGGTCATCTATAAACCTGCTTACTACATTACATAGCATATGTCTGGCCTGCTACGATAGTTGAAGATGACCACTCTGCCTCTTTTGGTTGTGATAAGAAAGTATATTAGATAGTAAAAAAAAATACATATAATTTATTAATAAATGTGATATGTGACCGATTAACAACTCATTCTTATACCTTATTTTCAAATATAGCATCAGAAAAGAAAATGTTTGAAATATTTTTCAAAAAGTATTTAAACTTTTAGAATCCTTATTATGAGGCTAATAATTGATTTTTATTTTGATACAATATTGAACATGTTGTAACATGGAGAATACCCATTAGAGAAGGTTTCAAGTGATAATCAATATCAATATAAACAACAAACAAATGTTCATAAATTAAACATTGATTCAATTTTTTATTATTAAAAAAGTTTTTCTGTTTATAGAATTACCTTGTGGTAGATGATTCCCTCACGCATACGCTTAACCTCTTCTAGTAGTTAATAGATGCCTCTGAACTACCACGGTTTGTTCATAGATGTAGATGTTGCTATCTACTTTTAAGTTGCATTTACTTCAACAAAAGTGACACTTCAATTAGATTAGAACATGGACCTTTCATATGTAATTCAGCTTTGATTTGACCTCAAAAGTATTGCAACGAAAATTAGGGATCTAAGATTAAACTCCAAATATTGTGCCAAAAACATCAACCGTCCAAAGTGGCCTAATCAATTTCAATTATTCAGGATTAACGACTATACATGTAACATGTATATGCATGTGGAACCCACACTATACACAAGCCACATGCTATTGACAATTGAGTTTCCCTTCTTCCACAAGTTACTTAAACACCAAGAAGCTAAAAGAATTCATAAATACTCAAAAAACCAATTCCATTTCCCTTCTAGGAAAATTATATCATCATAACCAAAAAGTTCATTATACCAAATCTTTACCCCTTTCAATTTTTTATTAGTTTCCATGCACCAAACCAAACGTAACAAATCTTTCATCTCTCTCTCACCCTTTTTCTAACTCCATTCATCTCATTCTCACACAAACACAAACACACAATCTTTCAAGTGAAACCTCGTAATTTCCATTGAACCAAGCAACACCATGTTAATCAAAAGCCATCAAATTAAGGTACCAATGGTTCTAAATTTGGTGCTTGTGTTTTTTTACATCACTACTTCAATAGTCAACGGTGTTGAAATTGGATCAAGAAAACTTGATGAGACCACAGTGTCTACAACAAATGGTACCGATGAAAAGTGCACACCATGTGGTGATTCCTCTCCGCCACCTCCACCACCGGTAAATCCACCACCGTCACCACCACCTCCATCTCCAAAGAAACCACCTTCACAAGTATATTGTCCCCCACCTCCCTCACCATCTTACATATACATAACCGGACCACCGGGAAACTTGTATCCAGTCGATGAGAATTTCAGCGGAGCAATTCATCCCCACCACCGGAGCTTCGCCGTCTTATTGTTGCCATTTGCGGTTGCTCTTTTGGGAATAATTTCTTTTTAGCGACCAAAAGACACGGTGGAAGAAGTATTTTACGGTTTATATATAGCTATAATAACTAAGAGTATCAAAATTTTACATAAGGTCACATGAGAATTATGTATTCCGTTATTATTTGACACGTAAGTTCTGTTTCTGTTCCATATCATGCAATCACAATTTGTTCTATATTAACAATTTTAAATTAAATTGTTATGTAACTTTCTATAAATTGGCCATGAATGCTTTGTTTTTTTCTTAAATATATATGTTTCAGGAGAACTCTGTTTATTTTTTCGTAATTTCTCCAAATGTGCAAAAACAAAATTAAATGGGTGAATTTATGGATTGGTGAAGTGTTAATAATTTATATAGATAGATTTTAATGATTGAAAAAGTAGAAATTTGCTTTTAAAAATGAATTTTTCATGGACCCCTGTTTTCTTAACTCAATTAATAGTATTTTTTTTCCGTATTATTGCTAATGAATAAATAACTTATTACACACGTTTACGTAGCTTTTACAGTATTTTTAATTAACAACTACAATTTTATATTTGTATGTATTTTTCAAACACAGAAATGATATTGGAGTCCTTGTTTTTGACTCATCACCAAATAATCAATTGCTGGTTGATCAAAACAAGAAAAACAAACAAAAGTCGGTGTTAATAGCTGTAATTGCGATATACATCTATCATTAAATTATTCACTTGTTTTCACCCATCACCTGTTCTATGATGCCGTGTCAATTCTAAATTTGTTCATTTTCGAAGGGACCGCGCTTTATTCGTGAATAATTATATTCACTGCTTAATTAGGCGTTGCCTTGCCTTATTGTACACATTGTAAATTATGGATAGTAATAGAAACATGAAAGAAACATTATTATAGCAAACAGAAGGGCCAAGCCAAAGTCTTACAATTAGACAAGTCATGTCTGATTGTGTGAGTGTACAATTTTATGATCGCGAGCGATCATATGTTAGGGAATGAAACGGAGTAGTAGTGAACGTTAAGAATGATCTGTTTGATCATGATGTCAGATTTCAATTCATGTATGTGAAATGTTAGTTGTCACTGGCTTGAAAGTCTTAAAACATCAAACTCAGTTACACCAACCATGCATAAGTTGGGACCCATCGGTGATGTTTTGCAAGACAATAATAACAAGTAAACCGTCAATGCAATAATATTTAACCTAGAGCAAATTTAACAACCTATGTCTATAACAAAACCACAATCATAACAAAATAACAATGAGAGTAAAAAAGAAATGATATTTGCACAACTATTTTTGTACAACTTTTATACAACTTTATCTCTCATATTCACATAATCTTCTTTTTCTCTCTCCATTGTTTTTGACCAATGAGAAGAGAGAATAATAAGGTTGTCCCAAAAGTTGTACCAAAATAGTTGTTCAAATATCATTACTTGAAAAAAATCCTCAGCCATGAGGTTCAATTGGACCTCATCCAAGGTGATAGTTCCTTCTTAACCATAAAGAGTGTATGATCATTCGATTACTTTTGATTCAAGGTTGGGAGTCAATTTTTTGGCTTAAATTGGTTTTTGGGCTTTTTATGGTGCTCTTTCAGTGGATTGGAGGTTGAGAGGTGGTGGTAGCTGGATGATCATTCGGTTTGGAGCTTTTCAAATGTGGCTCAGCTTTGGTGTTAAGGACCGAGAGTTTTATTTTGAGGGGTGTTCTTTGGGGGTGAGTAGTGACGATGGATGTTGGTGGGTACTGTTTTTACGGTGATTGTTTTCGTGTAGTAGTTGGTTTTAGGTGGTGACGTGTTTTGGTGGGTTTGTCTTCAAGGGTGTTTTTTTAGGGTGTTCCACCTTTATAAGGCGTCTTTAGTTTGTATTCTCTATTTCACCGGTCTCTGTTCGTCTTGAGCAGGATACAGTTGTCTAATAAAATTTTCCGTTCAAAAAAAAAAATAAAGATTGTATTTAAGTGTTCAAAATATTCACGATAAACAAAAACCCTTATCAGTTATTATCTTCATCATCATCAAAATTTACTTCAATGTTCACCAAATCATCAATGATTTTGTTGAATTCTGTCAATTACAATGTTGATGTCTTTTTCATTTAGTTTTAAATCACCTTCTTTGTTGATTAAAAAAAAAACACTTTCTTTGATCTTAAAGTTCTTTTCAACAAGCAACAATTTAATTTCTTAAATCATCAAGTCAAAATCCTCCGGTTTTACTTGTTGTAAATTTTGATTATATTTCAAAAGTCTCAAATATTTTGTATTCCGAATTTTTAATTGAGAAATATAGAAAATTATTTTAATTAAAAATTATTATTATATTTTAATTATAATGTTTGACTTGGTTTTGTAACATATTATTAATTCCAAATTTTGTAACTGCCTTTTCATTGATACCTATTGAAATTAGCCTTATGTGTAGTTTTCTCTCCCTACGGTTACATTGATTTTTTGCTTTGACCATGTGTTAATTACTTCCTAATTAGAAGGAAACACCAAACTGGCTCACTATATATAACCTTACTGTTCTTTTATTTTCACAACAGAATAAACATACTTGTTACATAGAACTCACCTCTCCACACAAAATTAATTTCCTCTGTTGGAACAAATGGTGTTTCTCAAAGTCACCTCTTGAGTTTTGATAATAACAAGGTATTAAAAATCATCAATTGGATATGCTAAACAATTTGTTCAAGTGTACATGATCCATAATCAAAGTACTACTCATAAAGATTCTGATTGAACAAGTTCAAGAGCAAAGGAATTTTATTTGAAGCTTAGAGCGTCTGGAAGAATGCGTCTGAAGAAATGCGTCTGAAGAAGTGCGTCTGAAGAAACGAGTCTGAAGAAGAGCTCCTGAAGACAGGTCATCAGAAGCAAGGTCATCAGAAGCAATGGTCATCAGAAGCATCTCGCCAGAAGCTACTTCACCAGAGTTGACAAAGTACGATGTACGAAGTGTACAACCACGAACTCTGCAACCACCATCTCTGCAACTTTGTCTCTACATCAAGACAAAATTAACAGTAACATTGCTGCAGACTTTGTTGCGTTTCAAGTGGAATGGATTTGAAATTAGTTCTTCAAAGGACAAATATCAAATTAGGCAAAAGATCAATGGTGAAGAATCAAAGCTTTAAGCAAGACAAGTTGATGTAACGGCTAAATTCTCAACGTCTCTCAAATCCTCTATAAATAGGGATGAAGACTTAGAGAACAAAGAAAAGAAGAACCATACAAGCAAAAAGGCCAATACTCTGTGCAAAACGTCGTAAACAAAACATCAACAACTTAGAGAATTCTTTCAATTGTTCATATCTTAGAATTCTTAAGTGTCTAGAAAAACAGAGT
>Ga0228711_1007389_pt1 | contig 15959 bp, 6 predicted proteins | sample MedpolnodulmetaG_2_FD_177996 | JGI IMG/M metagenome (GOLD analysis project Ga0228711, IMG submission 177996) | Root nodule microbial communities from Medicago polymorpha collected in Santa Monica, California, United States - brown nodules | ecosystem: Host-associated > Plants > Roots > Nodule...
GATAAAATAAAATAACAGTCTTTAATTGATTAGTTTTTCAAAACTAAAATGTAAAATTTGATAAGATTCAAGTGTCATTGAAGGACATAGTAAGACAAATTTGATTGTAATATTGTATCTCTAATAAATCTAATTTGCGTTTATTGATCGACCCATGATCTTACGGGTTAAAGATTATTCATTGGTCTCTATTATAGTCGACAAGACCCGTAAGTCTAGTTGTAGATAACGTTAGACCTTGACTTTACATACTTGGCCCCAATTCGGAATGTGCATGATAAAATAAGGATAAACCGGCTATGCAGTATTGGTACGGTGTTATTCCATTCAAATATGGTTAGGTTAGAGTTAAAATCGTTAGATTTCATGTTGAACTTTAGGTATTTGATAAAATGTCTCAATGATATTTTTTATTTTTTGGCAAGAAATGATACAATGTTTACATGTAAATGACTTATGTTGTTTAAATGTTTGAGAAATGATATTTGTACAACCATTTTGTGACAACTTTTTGACAATTTTCTCTCTTATACTCACATGATGTTATTATCCTCTCTTTTCTTTTTTCTCTCTCCTTTGTTTTTGACCAATAAAAAGAGAGAAAAACAAGGTTGCCACCAAAGTTGTCATTAAATAGATGTACAAATATGTTGTAGTTTTTAGTTTTAGGGTTTATGTATAATTTGCACTCCAAGTGTTGATTAAATATTTGAATGAGTTTTTCATTGACTATTTTTAATTTCTTATGGTGTATATCTTAACAATGAACAATTTGTTCAACGCTCAAGTATGCTTCAACGGTGGAAACCCTAATTTGTTCAAGGTTCGGAACGATGTCACGTTAAAAGAACCGAAGGATCAACTGAATGTGAGAAAAACACAAGAGGGGGTTGGCTTTTGCGGTTTTTTTTTCTGTGTGTTGATTAATTGGTCAGAATCTAAGGTATATTGATTCTGACTCAGCGTCTGAATGCAGCGGATAAATAAAGAACACAAAGATAAAGAGACAGGGAGAGAATATTACTCTGGATTTTTTTTGTCACCAGTCCCTTAGTAATATCCATTACCGACAAATTTTGTGCATTACTGAGGGTTTAGCTTCGCCACTAATAGGCAAAATTCTTGTGATGTACTCTACTCAGTGATATAGAAGATTCAGACTCTTACCAATGACGTGAACAGTAAAAATGATCAAAATATATTCTAGAAACCATCTTTAAAAATATAGTTAGTCTTGTGTGAGGCGGATTTATTGTAAATTTATATAAAACTCATAAGAATAATTTGTAGAAATCAATTTAGGATGAGTAATACTTTATCGATCAAATAAGTATTAAAAATATGCAAATTACTGAATTTATATAATTTTTTAAGCATAAGAATAAAGAAGATGTGATAGCCATCATTTCTTTTGATTAAAACATTTAAAAGAGATCAATACTTTACATAGTTTTATATCCATGTGGTCTGTAGTAGAATCTTGAAGATTTTTAAGGTAGATAACAAATTTAATACCTTTTCAATTAAGCTGCTTCCTACCCCATGCAGTATATCTTATTCTAATCTTTTTTCAATTAAGGTTGGATTGGCTATAAAAAGAGAATTTGGTTTGATTTTGATACACACACAATAACTCATACACATTCATTTTAAGTTAAGCACAAGTCATGTATAAGTAATTAAGAGAAAGATATGGAGATGAACAAGAAAGTTATTTTGGTGCTCATGCTTACCTTGGTGGTTTGGCTACCTTATCCCAGGCTGATGTTTGTGACAGTGGTAACTTTGTTGGTGAACCTTGCCCTCGTTTTGGTAAAGAGTGTTGTAAACCCTTAGTTTGTAGTGGGAATGTAGGAACTTGCCAAAAGCCAAAAGAAAAACCCACCGTCTCGTCTTGTACGTAAGAAATTGAACGAACGATGCCTTCTACCAAAACGACCATGCTGCCAATCCTTCTTCTGCAGCACCAGCTCCGGTCGATGTGTATTCCCATGATCCACGCAGGCTCAGCCGAAAACTCTCCCATGGCGGAAATATTGCAATGAGAGTTTGCATTCACAAATCCATGTAGTGGTTTGTGATCTGCATTATATGTTTTGTTGTTTCAATAAGGATCGGGATAGTTGAATCTCTTCTTGTCCCAAGTTTATTTGGACTTTTGTTATATTTTGGCTGATAATAAAGTGATTAGTTTCTTCCTATTTTTGTTTAACTTTTCATTATGATGTTGTGTTGCAAACTGATTTTTTTAACGGATAAGTAATATTATTTTTATTCGAGAAAAAACTCAAATTATTATTACCTTTAAAGCTCTTACTTTATTTTGAAATTATTTTTAGTCAAACTCCAAAACAATCGTGCAAATAATCTTTCTAAAACAGGCCAATTTCAAAATGCAATTATCAGTTGACAGCCCCACCAATGTTAGAATCAATTAAAAACTCGAAAGATAAATGTTTTTGTCATTCCTGGAAAAATGAATTAGAAACTTGCACAACGAAAATCCATTATCAACATCTAGATTTCGAGTACAGCAGTTTGGGCAATTCATATTCATCCTTTTTTTTTAGAATAAAATAATCCATACTCATCTAGTATGATATATTTTTAAAATGTTGAATAAATCAATCACAAATTAGTGTTGATTTGTAAGAAACACGAGAAAGGGAACCCAATAGGAGGATGAAAATACGAACATATTTCACAAACTGGGACTAGGAGCTACAGTTTCAGTTATCAGTCAGGACTAGTTGTAAAGAGTTTGCCAACTATCATCATATTGATGGCCAACTAAACTACTAAAAAAATCGACTGCCAGTGTATATGCATAACTGGAATTAGGATAAAAAATTACAACAGACATCTGGAAAGCAGATGAGAATGTGCAATATAGCCTGTAGAGTTCAAATGCTACTCGACAACCAACCCTCTTCTCTCCAAAAATCATGCTCAGGGATCTCCACCCACCATTGCACTGAATGAAACAGTGACCGTAAAAAGCAATCACCAAGAACACTGATGAAATGGCTAAATCTCAACCGAAATAATTGCTTATTTACATAATTATGTCTGACATCCACACTACAGATCATAAGGCCCAGAAAGGCTTTTGAGCCCCAATTGCTTGGGCGGTGCGAGGAGGCATTTCCTCATTTGAATCGTCTACATCGTCATCGTCGTCGTCATCACCATATTCCATTAGCTTGACCAAAGTATCTGAAATAAATACCTAAAGTTACACACAAATCTAAAAGATGGACAATAAAGAAAGCACTGCAAGGTCGATTAAAGGGTCATCACACTTGCATACTACACATTATAGAGAGAACACATAATGACACATCAAAACAATATTAAAGTTGTTCAACTCAGTAAAAGCTAGTTAAATGCTAACCAGGGACTGCATCAAATTTTGTCTTCCGTAAACTATTGCTCTTGTCTTGTACTTTAACTTCAGTTGAATCATAAAATTTAGGTGGAGGTGGTGGGGGCATGGCTCTTTTTGGAGGAGGAGGTGGAGGCATAGTTCTTGGTGGGGGTGCTGGAATTCCATTAGACGATGGCTGGATCAACTTCTTAGGAGCAGGCATAGTTGATATATTCCTCACAACCGAGTTCTCATATCGTTCATTAGGCTTTAGAAGTTCCAATCCCTGCAATTGAGTTAGAGTGGAACAAAACAAAAATACAAACAACTTCTGAATTAGATATTTTACTAATTGTTCTAATACACCAAACTACAAGTCAATTAAGACTGAACTATAAAAAATAAAACAAAAAGAAAACAATGCACAACAATATAAAGTAGGATAAACTGGTAAATATCTTGTCAACTATCATTCTATAACCTGATTTAATGTCACAATGATAGCAGTCGATCGAAAATTTGTCACATAAAAACCATTTAAGTGGCTGATTAATTAATATAATTGAAATGTAACACGAATACGGATTTGTTGTGATAACATATATCAACGAATTCCTTAAAAAAAAAAATGTCAACAAATAGTATAATTGGCAACATAACTATATCAGCAGCTCAAATGTTCCCAGTATTTTGGGGGCTTGAATGCCAATGTCAAATGAGTCATTGATGTTAAATACCAAGATAAACATGTTTTGCAAAAAGAACTGAGATTTTTTTTCAGGTGGTGGGTTAACTTTAAGGGTAGCACTTAAAAAATTGAGATTTTTAATGAGCGATGACTCGATGAGTTTATGAACACAACTATTTTTAACTAATCATATCGAGGCATGTAGGATTAGTCTAACAATATGGAGGCAACTGGTTAAAGTGAGATGCAAATTTTTTAAGATGGCTTTGTTTAGGATATGGCTGACATCATCTTGGTTTTAAAAATATTGGATGTTCATTAGTGACTCTTATCACATAAATTTTATTCATTTTCTTATTATAGTATTTATTTTCTTTTGGAGCCCATGTATGCAGAAATCGAGGCAAAGCACAAGCTTGCCACAACTTTACCAATGGAGAGAAAAATTATAAAACATTTGGACTGACAAGGGCGTATACTGTGAAGCCACAAGCAAACTTTCCAAAACTGAAAACCCTGTCAAACATAAACCAACAGCCCAACAGACAGGTCCAGTGTCAGCATAGAAGGTCAGAGAAAATACCTGGAATATTAAGTATCAAAAGTCAGCACAAAATAATATGTTTAGACCAGAACTGAGTTAGAGATTAAGAGCATTTGCAAGATAAGTTTTGTAATACTATTGTTTTTATAAAGAAAGAAAAATTATAAATGAGAATAGAAAAAAATTGGAAGTTCTGTTTAATATGTCAATGTATCCACACTCCACAGATAGTTCTAGATGCAATAAAAACGGAAAGAGAAAAAAATGAGGTTATCTGCTCATGATATCCATCTACAACTGGTTTAGTTTAATTTATTTGTCAAATGGCAATTTCACCCAAACATACAGTGGAAAGTGAAAATACATAAGGTAAGTGATCAGAAGATAAGGAGAACCGGGACAAATAGGAATAATAAAAGCGTAAAAATAATTGCTTCTATTATGGAAAAAAGGAAGTTTTTGTCAAATCAGTCATTTGAGGGATTAGTTTATAGCAGATCTGCTACATATACTAAGCATTTGACTTCCCTTTCTGAAGCATTTGATATTTTGCTACTATTTACTTCGCTATCTTTCATTCTAAAAACCCAAAAAAAAATAAAAGATAACTACATTCAAAGAAAGTAATAATGAATAATCTAATCTATTCAATAGCAATGTGGATCATAAAGATTCTTTACCCACATTGCTATTGAAAACTCTGAAGTCTGAAAAAAAAATGAAAGGGAAGGAAAGTTTGTAATGTGTTCATGTTGTATACTAACCAAGTTGGTTGTGAGGGAGTTGTCCCTTCAGAAGGGAGTTATCAGCCTTGGTTTGTCAAAGAATGATTCTTTCATTTGTTCTTGTCAGAATTTGTTAGGATCCAATATGAGAGGGTGCTTTAAGTAATTAGTAGGTGGTTTAATTTCCCTGGTTCATTTCCCAATTCACATTCTTTGGATTCCCTGGTTTCCCCATTAATCATACACACTACCTTAATTACCTATGAGAGTGTTTCTTGTTCACAATAATATTTACTTGATGAATTAAACCCAATAATCATACACACTTAAAAGTTATTCCCACCCATTTAGAATGACAATTTTTTACTTTATATCGTTATAGTGCTCCTCATTTACAGCCCTAACGTCAGATAATTCTTACTTTCATGGTTTTTAAAATATTCAAAATTCCACATCCAATTAATAGTATATCTGAATGCAAAGAGATTAAATCAGACTTCCCAGAAACCATGGCTTTTATTTGCTGCAACCTAACTAGTTATTATGGGATTCAATGATATTCCCCCTGCATCATGCAATGATGTATTAATAGATTTTATCAATGGCAATGCAATGACCTGATTGTGTTTTGCGCCCTTTGAAACAACTGGTTGTTCTTGAAATTTTCGCCTCTGAGCTGTCCGTTTATCCTCTTTTTCATGATTAGAGTTTGTGGTTGACTTGGATTCTCTGTTCGGTGCCGATGTTGCGGGAGCAACTGTTGAAGCAACAGGAGGCGAGTGCCTCAGGGCAAGAGCAACTTGTTGCAATGGGGTAGCTTGAGGATATATTCCACCATATCCAATATAGCTAGTTCCACCTGATACTAAAGGAGGAGCATAACCAATCATGTTTGCTGTAGAAGCTGGTGTCGAAAATGACATTGAAGTAGTGGTTACGTTTGTGCTTGCCTCCGAACTCTGAACTCCAGCCAACAACTGCTGTGGGGGTGGAACAGCACTGTAACCTTGTTGTAAGGGTGAAATGGCAGTAGAAATCTGCTTTGACAATGAAGGGCCACTATAAACCTGCTGGGGTGATGGAACAGCAGTATATACCAGCTGTGGAGGTGGAACAGCACTATAAACTTTACATGATGAAATCCTATGACAGTTAAATCAAAAGTTATTCCTAAAACTCAAGGAAATTTAGCATGGTCCCAAAATAAAAACAACCAAATAACATAGTTTAAAGAATTGTAATGGAAAAAGATGATTGCCAATCAGATTTACCAGACCTCTACTTCCAATTGTGGAAATCCCATCCCACCCACACACTACCATATTAAACCCAATCATAGTTCCACAAAATTAAAATTGAATGCAAACCAGAAAAGTACTAAATTTCAATACTTAAATCAACCATATCAAAGATGATTGCCAATCAGATTTACCAGACCTCTACTTCCAATTGTGGAAATCATCCCATCCCACCCACATACTACCATATCAAACCCAATCATAGTTCCACAAAATTAAAATTGAACGCAAACCAGAAAAGTACTAAATTTCAATACTTAAATCAACCAACACAGTCCAGAGTTTCAAATTTCCCAATTACAGTAAAACGACCATGTGAAAGAACCTATCTGCAAAACAAACGTGCCTAAATTTTAAACTAAAATAGTAAGTATTAATAGCAGGACGTATAAGTGTGTCCCTGAGATAGAAGCAACAACAAAGGGAACATACATTCGTGAAAATAATTTTCATGAGGCCCTTCATGAGATTTTGTGAAGTGAGTGCAGTGGAGATGATGTTAGGCATCAACAAGGGTCTTATAATTTGAAAGGCTTACATCATCTCATGAGATTTTGTGAAGTGAGTGCAAGAGAGGTCCTTCATGAAAATAATTTTTATGAAGTCCTTACTTTGAAGGCTTGCAATAATTGATGATGCCGTTCAAAGTAAGGACATAGAAAAAACCCAGAATATTCATTTTCTACTTTTGTCCAAGAGGTGTCATTTTAGTGGTAAGAGTTTGACTTTGTAACCTTAAAGGACATGGTTCAAATCGCACCTGGGACAGTTGTAAAATGGCCATTAGTGTCACCGTTATTAATAATAATTTTAAAATTTGAATTGGTCTCAACTCATCCTTACAAACCCGGCTTGTAAGGTGAGGGCTGTTCAAGCTTTATAAACACTACACAGCTCATATCTCTAAGCAATGTGAGACTAAATCCACCCCTTCAAACCCAACACAATGAAGGTTGCAATGAAGTCAACCCAAATGCCGCAATTAGGCGGCTAGGGGCGGGCAATGAAGGTGGAATTTCCAACAAATAATTTCTCCTTCCCTAATTTTATTTTAAAAGAAAAAAAGAGAAAAGAGGGAATTTAAAGCAGCGAAGGATTCGGAGGTGAGAATTTCAGTCTCATCACCGGTCACCTAAGCTACTGAAAATATCACATCTTTCTAGTCAAACCTACTGTCTATCATACCGAGAGGATACACGTTTTTCTAGGATGTGTGTCGCAAAAAATTAATGTTTAGGCCCCTATTCCAGAAGGGTACCAAAGTAATATTACAGATTCACTTAAAAATACACATGTGGCTGAAGAATATTCCAAATTCACTTCAAAATACATGTGATATTAATTATTACATAATGAAAAAGGATTGTATCATGTTGACATCAGCATAGGAAATAATCAAAAAGTAGGTTGCTGTGTTCCATGAAATATCAAATAATAAAAATTTGTATTTTCTAAAGAAAGATTTGTTTCTACATGGTAAGAGCCAAGATTTGAGAAAAACAGAGTATTCCCTAAATTTTCTACTCTGGGAAGAAAAAAACCTGACTCACATCCTATACTATGTGACAATATAAAATTAAATACCTCGAAGCACCGCATTCCACACTGATTGTATCCAAAAGATTTTCCGCCAAGAACTTAGCATCTTCAAGGCTTTTTGCGTTGTTACTAGACAAAAACAGGTGCATAGGCTGCTGTCCATCTAAAACCGAAAACAAGTCAATTGAAAACTGTATATCACGAAAATAAGCTATGCTGAAATATAATTCCCTTCAAAAGTTTGAGTCCCACAAATGAAGAAAGTACCTTCTCCATTTGAGCCTTCATCGTTTCCGGAACCACGTCCTCTCAGTATTACTGTTGCTCCTGTTTCATTCATAATGTGATTTATATACTGGTCCTGCACGTTCAAATCCAAACGACCACCAACCCCAAAAAAATTCTCCAAATTGTACGGAGATGTCAGAGGAGGCTTGAAACATTAGATTATTTACATATACACAATTTAAGCATCATAAAATATATTTTAAAAAAAAAATTATCCAGCAATAATGATGCAAGGCATCCAATCCAATAAATAAAAAAAAACAGGTCAGACTTATTCTGTTATAGATGAGGCAATTAATTAGCATAACTCCAGATCTTAGGTAAATTTAGTTTTAGTTTATTGATGAGCAAACAACCGAATGTTCAATCTCTACCCGTAATATCTGTGTAATTTAATCTCTAATTTGTAGTTACTTGGTGAGTTTCCTCTGTGCTTGTTTTAAGAAGCCCACACCTAAGAGAGATAGTAATTGGCATTTCCATTTTATTTAGGAAATGGAGAGGGTCCCAATCAAGACTTAAGATCCTCTCCATTTCTTATTCTCTCCATCTGTTCCATTCCCAAAGTTTCAGTGTATAAATGTTCAATTAATGTCTCCAATTTTAGAAATGTGTACATTTATATTATTTATTTAGTTCAAAACTATAATAATTGACATTTCCAGTTTATTTAGGAAATTGAGAGGATCCCAGCCCATCAAAAGAACACTTTGCCAACTACAACACTCTTCAATTTCCACAGACATCCTCCCTTTTTTCTTGCCTAATCAACACCTAGGAAATCAATAACCTAAGCTACAGCGAAGTATTTCCATGCAATCAAATAGAAGTTTAAAACAAATACACACCTACTACAAGTGAGCAAAAAGATAGAATAGTAAAAATGTAAGGAAAAAAACAGCAAATCAATATATGATAAAATCGTGAATCATAACATGTCCATTACATAAGACTCAAAAGGTCAGCAAATGAACAGATTACAGAAGAGAAACTTCAAACAGTCCTCTCTGAAAATAATTGTGGCAGACTGTCCACTTATATTCATGCACAAGCATCAAGTCCAAAAGTAACTAGACAAATCAATTAGTTAGGGAAGGACTCACATTTGGTCCACGTATACGGGCAACAATGTTCCATGATGGGTCAGCATCAAAGCCCAAAAACACACATGTGCTCAATACCTGATTCATTAATACATTTTAGTTATCAACACATCACATCACATTATATATGAGCTAGTGATGAATGAATTTCTACCTTCACTCCATTAGCCAAAGGTGAAGGTAAAGCAGAAGACATTGACTGTGAATTTTGCCCCTGCCTTAGCATTTCTTCAATCATCGCAGCAGCACGATCAACAACTAAAATCCGTTCTGCCGTATCTTTTATCTGCAACATAATGTATGTCACCAGAAGCAAACTAAATTACATAATTCATTCTCATGTAACACAGCCATTAATCAATTATTGTGTCATGACATACAAAAAAGCAATATGATTCTCGTTTCATGAATAAGAAGCCAATTGGTTACAAATAAATACAATTCAATAATCTCTTTCACGTGACATTTCATTTAATTGCTTTAATTAGACTCTTCATCTTGAAGCTTTCCAATCTATGAGTTCTGACCACATTATTTTAAGAAATAATAAATGTTACTTTCATACGAAAATAAAGGATTGGACAAAAATGTCCAATTAAATCTGATCATTTAACCCAATCATTGTGCTATATAAAAAAAATTAAAAAAAATAAACAAGTATCAGCATTTACATGAGCTCCTGCAGAGATGTGGAGATACAACGGCTTTTCTCCATCGAGCGGCGCATTGGGCGGTCGATACTTACCCCTGCAAAAGCAACCAGCATATACATTACTTTCAGCAGTATAGCAAATAACTTAAAAGGACTTTAGAAATGCTTTAAACGATACAAACCTAGTTATAACTATAGTACCAGTGCACCTCTGGATCTGCAAGAAGAGGAAAACTGATCGTTAAGATAAAAATTAAAGAGAAGCTTTGGGTTAAAAGGGAGTAAAATTGATCTTATACAGGTCACCTCCTCTTGTGTCTGGCGTTTTGTCAACTTGTAACGAATAGAAGATTCTGCATCATTTATGACGATTTCTCGAGCAATTACCAACTCATCTTGGATCTTTTGCTACATGAAAAATTATCCCACAATAAGTTAAAAAAATATTTAAAATTTACAAAAGAAATCTATAATAAAATAATGCAAAAACTTCAGGGAGAATCAAAGGCTTCAGCAGCATACTACAAAATCTCTACACACATAAACACTTATCAAGTAAATATGCTGCTAGCATCAATCTACCGTTACAAATTATTCAATGGAAATTTGAAGGAAAGGAATATTTGGAATAACAGAGAACACAAATTTGCCAAAATACTCCTGTATAAATGAAATAAAAAATCAAAGACAGTTTATTATTAAAAAATGCACAAAATATGAAGTCAACGATTTTAGACTGTCCGAAAGCATATTCTGCAGACTTGTGAGTGATGGGTCTGAAACGTACAAGTGGACGAAGCTAGTATTCAATATCACAAATCTTAAAAGAGCATGCTTTAAAAGGTAAAAATACAGAGCATAAGAAGCTGAATAATCAAATCATTAAAGTGTCAAACTGCAAAACTAAATTAATAATTGTATATAGTTTCAACTTTCAATGTCAAGACTTCATCGCATTTTCTGTTTCAAAAAATATCATGAATTCATTGCGGTGTAAATAAACTTCCAAGAGGATTACTAGCGCTTCAATAGAGGACACAGTTCAAGTGCCAAGTTCACAATCCTTGGATGAAATTTCATCAAAAAATACTTATCAAACAATGCCACACTTGCTTTCCCACAAACTAAAACAATAAAACAATGATACGGCAATATAATCAAGAAAGAGCATCGGCAAACACATCAGACATTGCAAGTGATTAGACAGCTCACTTGATTCAATTTTTGGGCCGCAGTCGTGCTTTGCTGCTGAAGCAAGGCTGCAGCAGCCAATGGATTTGTCAAAAGAGCACTGGAGATCACTGGTGTCACACCTGGAAACGCAGCCCCGCCAAGAGGCACAGCATTGCTCAAAGGAAGAACTCCGGGTACTGCCATCCCAACTGGTACCAATGACTCTGCTGGTTGATCCCACTTTCTCTTCTTTCTACAAATAAATCAGAACACTCAATAAAAAACTCACAAAATATAGTATCAAATACAATAGAATAAATTTTCTTTAGTATTATCATTCTATCAATGTGACCCTAAAATCTAATGCACTAAGGCCCTGTTTGGATTAACAATTTAGTTTGCAATTGACTTTGCAGCTATCCTGGAGAGCTTGTGGAAATAACATGAAAACAACTTATGAAAATGTCAAAAGTTGTTTTTATAAGTTATCACAAACAATGTCGCAAGTACTTATGTCAGTAGATAAGCTTAAATAAACTAATCCAAACAGACCCTAAGTGTTTGCCATTTTGGCATAACCATAAGAGAGAAACTTTCAACACCCCAACATCACTTTGAATGTATGCATCCAGAAAAAAAGGGGAATTTTGACCATACTTCCATACAAAATATGCAGTCCAAAAGTACACTTTCGGGAATATCTTGGAGAACTCCTTTACGGCTATGCCAAGCACTGTTTGGATAAACAACTTATTTGCAACTTAAAGCACATGCTCTTATCATGATAAGCGCTTATGTATAAGTTATTTCTATAGAAAAAGATAAAATAAAGTTAAATTTTTGTTGTATAAGTTATAAGCTATTTTCATAAGCTATCTTGGAAAGCTTATGAAAATAAGCTGAAAAACCGTCACACAAAACTTATGTTAGTACATAAACTAAAATAAGTCAATCCTAACGGACGTAACCCAAAAATCTAATGCACCAAGTGTGTTGTCGTTTTGGCATAACCCTAAGGGAGAAACTTTTTACATCCCAATATCACTTCAAACGGACACAACCAGAAAAAACATGAGTTTTGAGCATACTTCCGGACAAAATATACACTTTCAAAAACATCTATGATTTATTAAAAATGTGGGGTGGGGAAAGTTTTTCCCAAACCATAAACGCTTGTTTCAGCAATAGATAACATGTTTGGTTCCGCAATGAGTTTTTTTTTTTGTGGTGGCTGGGGTTCGAACCCCGGACCTTGCATATATTATGCATTGTCCATACCAACTGAGCTATGCTCACGAGGACGTTCCGCAGTGAGTTTGACAAAATAGCAGGAGCCACCATAATTTTGCAAAGGAACCAAGTATAGTAAATTATCTTAAAACTTGTGTAGTCGACCCTCTTTTCAATGCAAAATTTACTTTTTTTTTTTGTTTTGTTAACAAGTGTCTCATGGGCACTGCTTTTGTAAACCCAGCTTATTGTGATTGTTGTGATTTCGGTAAACCTACCGTGATATCAAAACTTTCAGAGACTATTCCAGCTTTTTAACATTTGAAAAGTGAAAACATTCACACTAAGCTATTCATAATGATTCTAATTCAATAAAAAATACAAATCCACAGTGAAATCGATCAACACAGCAAAATAATCAAACTAATTTTACATAATTAACAACAAAAAATTAACTATTTTCAATGACGTGAGTTACCTCTGCCTTGTTTGTGAAGCTTCGTTTGTCGCAGATGCTTCATTGGAAGATGAAACCCTAACGCTGTTATCTTCCGTCGTCATTGTTTAAGCGATTCTGAATTTGATTCGGTAATCAAAAGTGAAAGGATTGTTTGATTTCTTCAACTTTTGTTTTCGATTAAAAGAAGGGGAAAATGGATTATTCACGCGCGAGCGTTTGGGGTTGGATTATTTGAAACGCGCGTTTGGGGTTTTTGTGATTCTCTATCGTTGTTTTATTGGTACTGTGTAAAAGCTGCTTTCGGGTGGAATGTTGTTAAGAGTTGTTAAACGACAAAATGAAATAGGGGTAATAGTTATTTTGGTGCAGAATTTTGGATGAGATCGAAATTTTAAAATAGTATTATTTTTTTTTTTGGTAGTCGGGGGTTTGAACTCAGATCACTCCTACCAATTGAGTTAAGTTCATGACGTATTTAATTGTGTAATATGTTATTCAGAATAGTCATTACGTTAAAATGTTTTTTTTTTTAAATTGTCATATTAACCCCGTCAATATACTTATTTATTATCATATCAGTTTTTGTAAGGATTTATTTACTGTCATATCAGCTCATATATGAAAAGAGTTAGTGTCAGTGTTAAGAGAATATTTTAACGTCGGAGACTACATTGACCGAGAAAATACATAATCAGATATTATTTTAAAATTTTGATATATTGAATAACTATTATGGATATTTGTTACACATTCATGGACTAAAATGACTATTACCCAAAATAAAATATGACATGCAAAAATTTAATCACATTTATGTTACTCTCAATTTAACAACAAAAAATTATCGCATTCATTTTCTTCTTTTTACCAAAACAATAACAATATTACAAAATATTAATATTCATATATTTCATTTATAATTAAAAAAAAGTTTACAACTTCTTAAAATAATACGAGTGTTTTTTTAAGAAAAAAAATACAAAAGTTGAAATGGTCTTTTATATTTAAGTGAGAATATTTATGTAATTTACTTAATTTAATAATGAGTATAAATATCCACATACACAGATAACATTAAATCCACATTGCATTCATTAAATAACAAATAGTTGAAATATTCATTTATTTTACTCGGTGATGTTCCATTAAGGTATTTGTTCCCTGATCATGGTGATTTTATCCATGATATCCGTGCTATAATTTTTTTTTGCATCCCCACCCAAATCTTGCGAGTGATAATAAAATATGATGAAAAAACTAATGCTAATGTTGATGAAAGCTGCAATTGGTTGAGGTCGATTGAGTTTCTTCTGTGTGATTTCCTTGTTTTAAGTGATTAACTATGAGAGAGAAACTTTGTCCCAGTTGTGGATTCCTTAACTACTTTAGTCGAACGTTTTACACTAAGAAATGCATAAATAAAAATAGAAAGATAAAGGAATAAATTGCGAAAATAAGTTTGTTTGATTGATTGGATGTGTTAATTACAATGTATTAGGGGATAATTTATAACAAAACTATTGCATATTAGCCAAATATCATGGTCTACAATGCATAACCTCTATTCAACTAATTTTTGTGGGTGCTGCGTGTTAACTTCCATGGTAGTGGGATTGTGGCACCCCCACATTTGGCTTCAACTTCCTCTTTTTGGTATGATATATTGACGAGGTTCATTTATGCATGACTCTATTACTTATCGTGTTTTTATCCTAATTCCTTATAACGGCTATTGGCATTGAGAGAAAGATCATGAGTAAAACGCCATTGTCTAGTTCCACTATGTCTTTGACTCAACGTTGAGCTTTTTGACAACTCATGTTCTGGCCTTGGAAAAGAATTAACTCCCTCACTCAGCTACTCTAGCATCACTTGTCCTTCACTCGACTGAGGGGGCTTCAGCGCCTGATTATTTAATCGCTTATTTGTCAAATTCGGCTAATATGGTAATTATTTTAGGTGTAAACAAATGCCTTTGTGTGTTATATTATCGCTTGATCCTTGAGAAATGAGATGACATGACACACTTAATTGTAGCTGCGCGTGGACAACATCATCATTGTGCGAAAAGTAGGTGTTTAGCCGTTATGACCCTATTTGTCTCATGATAGGTCAAATATAATTACTTATTGCCTACTCCACTTAATCCAACGGTAACCTTCTTATTCATAGGTCACCGTTTTCTTTAAGTATTTTGTAAAACAAGACCCTTTGTTTTCATCTTTTTTCCTTTTTCTTTGCTTCATAAACCCTTTTTCAAATCAAATATTTGCAACTCCCCCAAACTAGAACATGGTTGTCTCATCGAGGCATTCTCCCATTCTAATTTCAAAACTAGATCATTTCTCACTATACCCTTCGACTTCGTTCACTAAGGACGGGACAACGTTCTTTTCCAACTAACTTCGTTGTGATTTAACATACTTTTTTCCTCTTTTTGAATACAAGTTTTCTACCGATGGGGAAAACTTTTGCATTCCAGACCTTTCCTCGCCCGTATGACGCATACATATCATGGTTGAGGCTAGTCGAAGCTATTCATGGTGAAACATGGATGCGTTGGGCTATCTATGACATGATCAAGCTCTCAAACATGGACACACCCTTCAATTCAGACCTATTATTTGGATTCCTTAGATATTGGTCAACTTAGGTAAACGTCTTTGTCTTCCCATGAGGAATGATGAATCACGCTCTCCTTGATAGGGATGGCAATTGGACCCAGACCCTACGGGCACCTGCAAAAAATACCCACTATGGGTAGGGTAAAACCACGCTTTATGGGTCTGGGCTTGGGTATGGGTAATTACCCGCAAATTTGGATGGGTATGGGCACGGGTATGGGCACTATACTACCCAGCCCCGCAACCCGCATATATGTATTTATATAAT
>Ga0228711_1007392_pt1 | contig 15955 bp, 7 predicted proteins | sample MedpolnodulmetaG_2_FD_177996 | JGI IMG/M metagenome (GOLD analysis project Ga0228711, IMG submission 177996) | Root nodule microbial communities from Medicago polymorpha collected in Santa Monica, California, United States - brown nodules | ecosystem: Host-associated > Plants > Roots > Nodule...
TTTTTTTTTTTTTTTTTTGTCCATCATATAATTAGCACAAAATAAACTCATGCTCTTAACTAAAAAAAGTCTTGCAAAATACACAATAGAGAATTGATGTTTTTTTATTTTACAAGTTTTGGATGTTATTATTATTTTTTAACCGGTGTTTTGGATGTTATTTATAATTTACATGATAAACAAATATTATTGTATTTTTCATTAGGGGCCAAAGTTTTAAATTAAAATAGGGTCTTCAAATTGTTTAAGACAGCCCTGAATATACGTTAGATTTGATATATCTATTATACACAAACACACAGTAGACTATTAGAGAGATAAACATGTTAGTGTCTGTTTTCTGCTAATCTATAACAATATACAAAAAGGATACCCATTTTTTGGGCTAGATTTTTATTATAAATTTACAATTAATTTAAACTATTTTACTATTTTATCATTTTTATAATATTATTTAAATTATTAATGAAAAAAGTAAAAATCCATTAAAATAAAAACAACATACAATATGAATTTAAATTATTCATTAAAAATAATTAAATCTCATTAACTTATAAACAACATACAATATTGGACTCTTTAAAAAAACAAACAATATTGGACATTATTAAAAGATTTTATTTGCCAAAAATATATATTTTTTGGTTAGAAAAATTTAGGGTGAGGTGATGGTGTCTCAATTCAAGACAGTGTAGACCTAGGTTCAAAGAGAATTTATAAAGATAATTATAAAATTATTTACATTTATCTTCACTCAAAAACACCAATGGAGCTCAAACATAGCACATATCAGATTAAAGATCTTTTTTTACTATTAGACCAAACTTATAGTTTTGCCAAAAATAATTTATGGCAAAATTGATATTTCTTTTTCTACACAACATCACAATAACTTACTCATGTAAACGTTACATCATCTATGACACAATGAGCCATCCATTTGGCAAGAAAGTTTGTCCCAAAATGAATGACCCTTTTGATTTTCAAGACATTTATTAATTAGTTGTTTTTCAATTGTATTATCTAATTAATACTATTTTCATCATCTCAAAGTCAATATAGTCCAATATACATTTACATAGGTGTGGTTAATAATACATGATAAATGATAATTTAAGTATCGCTATTTCATTCATTTACACCCTTTTTTAATCTATGTAAATTTATTAAAAAAACAAATCATTCGGTTGTGAGACGAAGGAAGTAGTTACTGTGGAAATAAAAAGAATATTGCTTACAATTGCCTTGTTAAGAAAACTAAAAGTGGTAGTAGTTTTGATTTGAAAATGACAATTTTTAAATTTCTTGAAAGTCGAATTCAACATTTTTCACCACTTTCAAACATATTATTTCTTTTTTTGTTCTCTTAACCAATATTTTAAGGGCACTTTTTAACATTTTCCAAATAATAAAATAAGATCTCGTTAACAAATGCATATGAGTCTCTAAGTATTCTTTAAGAAAATATAAAACATTTCAATATTAAATAGACTGAATACACAAACTTTCAATAAAATTTATGATTCTTAAGGGGTGTACTAAAGACTAAATATCATTTTCCAATAAAAAAATTGGAAATATTCTCGGGTATTTACATGGTATCTTTGACGTGGTATAAATGCATGCTTCCAGTTGATGAACTAAAGTTTACTGAAACTTGTGATGCATTGTGGGGCTGCCACATCCTACTCAATGGTATTCATGGGATGGATTGTTTATTTGGAGTAGGTACTATAATACGGACTTTTTTAATAGTAGTCCATTATTGGACCGTTAGTTTTGCCTAAAGTATTTTTTTACAAGAAAAATACTTTATTTCATACTTATGATATGTACTAGCTAGTGTTAAGAAGAGTATCAACCTCTCTCTATTTTTTTTTGGACTCTCCTTTTTTATTTTCATCAATGGAATTTTTATACGGTAGCTAATTCTTTCTTGAACCTACTGAAGATAATATGTGTCTTGAATACATCAAACTAATGTAAAGTTTGGGTTGAAACTTGTTGTAATAAATCCAATTAAAAAAACACAACATATTTTAATCTCAAATAATGGTTTTTTTGTTTTTGCTAGATGCACCCCATATCTAAAACAATACTTTTAGAAACAACTTCATCAGTTTCCTCTTTTTTTGTTTCCAGACAAACTCACCGAACAAAACAAATCCCGCGTCGTCGTCCCAACAAACTCACAGAACCACCACCTTGTCTCCGACCAGCGCCACTTTTAAATCTTAAAGCATCAAATTAGCAGTCGGAATCCGATCCGGCGTTGAATCCATCGAATATTCACTTCGCCGGTGGTCTCACGTAGGAGAAGGCGGAGCTGCTTCAATTGACGACGGTGGCACCGAGTCGTTTCACCAAACATGTATCACATGTATCACTCTACATTTCCGATACAACTTTAATTTTTTTTCTTTCAATTTTACCCTCTTTAACTTTTCTCTCACACAATTTTCAATGCAACTTTAAGTTTGTCTTTTTGTTATAAAGTAAAGGTAGTTTAGTAAAAGTTTTATGTCTAATGATTATTTCATTCCATTCCTTAATACGTGTGCAATTGGTTAAAGCGACACTCATTTTAAAACAGAAGGAGTATCATGTTCATCCGATGTTTACCTTCTTCATATGTTTCATCCAATGTTTACTTTACACTTTCATAATTGTGAACTATTTTGATTTTACATCAGTTTTTTAGAGGATTAAGGACTAGTTTGAAACCTGTTAATCACTTGAGGAGGCTTAGAAATTAATGTTGGATAATGTTAATCACTTGATGATATAAACACCATCGTAAAACACGTGTTGTGACTTGTGAGGATTTGTATTTTTTTTTTCCAGAAAAATAAAAATAACTTAAATGAATCTCTAATGTGGATCTGAAGCCCAAATGCCAAAAAAAAAACATTAACAAATTTTATTATAAACAAATGCTTGGTGGGGTCACTTTTTTGGTGTAGACAAATTTACAAAAAGTTATCAAAAGGTAACCAACATAAGATCAGAACCCTCCAAATATAATAATAATAAATCGATGGCTAGGATTTGTTTGTGAAGAAACCTGGGCATGGTGCACAAATCTTATATTTGTGCATTGTAAATGCCACCTAAAGTTTGTGCACATGTATAAAGTTACTTTTTCAATGCACTAGTTTTTTTTATACCATTAGATCAATGAGTAGTACCAATTTTATCATGATCTAGCTGTATTATTTTTTTTTTTTTTCATTCTTTATCATGTTGTCTTCAACTTGAGTACTGTTTTTTCACATCTCAGATTATTACATTCACACACCACTGCGCATCACAAAAGCTCTTTGGCTCAAGCAATATTCTTTTTGTTTCAAGCTCTGCAAAACGGTATAATAATAATATATATTACAAAGTATAAACTAGCAATTAATTAATATCGCAAAACTGAAAGAAATAGAAAGAAATGAATATTCCTTAAAAAAAAAAGAATATGAACCCATCAAAGCTTCAGATAGGAGACTGGCATCAAAGCTTCCACTGTTCTTTCTTTCTTCTACTTGAACGATTTACTTGCACCAACCTCCACCTATTTGTCCTAATCAAATTATTAATTTCAGTTTCTTTATCTAATTTTTAGTTAGTTTAAGACAACGGTCTATTTTAGATGCAAAAAAGTTCAAGAGATTTGGGTTCTGGTTAACCTTTATCCTAGTAAAGATTAGGTTGTTCCACTTAGAAATTGAATTAGGATACTTTGATAAACTTTAGTGGAAGATGGTATGGAGGTTGAAGATAAAGTGAGAGAAATATAGTGTGGAAAGACTATAATAAAATCAATGTTCTTCTTTCATCTAATGGTTAATTTTTTCTTTCTCTAACTTGTGTATGGTGCACAAATTTGTGCATTGTGTAGGCTAAATGCCACCCCTAAAGTTTGGTAGAACTATACGATGAAGCATTAATGTTATGCTAAAGTAGTTAAGAAATTCATAGATGAAGGACAAAGTTTCTTCCATAGATGACATTCTTTTGGTAATGATAATATCTTTCATTAGACATCATATTATCATGATGACACATGACATCATGTATCATTTTTTTTCATGTGACAATTGTCACCTCCATCCCACAAGAAGTTCAAGGACTAGGATTTGTTGCTGTAATGAAACAACACAGTTTCACACAGTTTTCAATAATAGCCATTGGATATTAATAAATGTTACTATTATATTTTTGTCAAGCAAATCCAATGGTTGAAATAACAACTGTGTTGTTTTTTTACAACATTGAATCCAAATCCGAAGTTCAAGGGTCAATGGAATCAAGGTCTGACAAATGTTGTTAATAAAAAACAGTCGACCAGTTTTTAGGTAGAACCTCAATATACAGGTTTAATTGATACATCTACAATCGAATTAATTCAGTGTGCAATCTAGCGTTGCTATGCAACACATATGCGTGTTTTGTATTTTGAAACATCGGGGAGCGATGGGTTTATTAAGATAGTTGGAAGTTATGTAGAGTTAGTTAAGGTAGTTAGACTAGAGTTAGTAATCAACTATAGTTAGTTGATAAGTAAACTAGAGTTAGTACCTTAGTTAGAAGTTAGTTAGAGGCAGTTACTCAAACTAATCTCTATATATAGGAACACTATTGTAATCATTCATCATCTTTTATCAAATCTAGTTCACTTTACTATGAGTCTCTATGGGTATCTCCCACATGAATACTCCTATGCTCTCTCTCTCTAGCTGATCACTATGATCTTTATCCCTGGGATTCCATGATTCATAACATGGTATCAGAGAGATACCCTTGGGATGAAGATGATGATGCTTCCGCTTGCGATTCAACATCCGATGAAGATGAAGATTTCGGTGACGATGAAGTCCTCACAACTTCAACACATGTTCTGGAAAATTCAGCTTCTTTCGATGGCATTGTTTTCGGTAGTTTCAGTCTCCAATTGTTCCGGTTTCTATTCCTTCAATCGAACCAAAATTCGATGGATTCTCTGTCAAGAACGGTGAGATTTCATGCGTTTTCGTTGATTCTTGCAAGAACATCGTCGATTGTGACGATTCTGTGTTCGTTACTTCCAAAGAAGACGGTTACGTGAAGGTTCTTGAACCATCGTTGAAGAATTGCGACTCTATTTTTGATGTCACTGAAGCTTTGGAAGATTTCATCATACACACAACTCCGGTGCGATTGAGGAGCGCTGTTTACGGCGTCGCAGTTGCGAGACCTTCCCCCTTGTGGTTGTTCGTCGAAAAACATATTGAACCAATTGCTTCTGATGTCGACAACAAGATTCGGTCCTTTTAGTTACATGACGAATTCATTGTTGATTTTGATCACGGTGGAAGCGTTTTCTCGTGTTTGCTGTTATTCGTTCTCACAGTCCTCCGACGAATCAATTTTCGCTTGTGGTGGATACCTTGGGATAGAGGAAAGAAATGTTTGTTTTCATTCGATTCAACAAACGCCATTGCAGAAACTTGAGCTTTTGGTTACTTTCAGCAAATTGATTCGGATTCTTGTGAGAGGAAGAGCACAGGAACGCGGTATCGCATTTGTTCAAAGCGGATTCTAGAAGATGTTTTTGCAAAAGCTATATTGGTTAAAATGCAATTTTCTGTCATGTTTTGCACAATCTTGATTCAACATCGCGTTTCCATAATCAATTTTTAGAATCTTGTTTTAAGCAGAAACAGGAAAAACACTTTTGGTATAAGTTGTATCTGGTTCAGTTGTGTGATTCAATAAACTGTGTTTGACAAATCACGTTTCACATAATCATTTTTTTTGGAAAAGCTGGTTTGGAAAAGCCGTTTTGAATAAGATACTTTTGGTTCAGTGGCGTTTCGAATAAGCTGGTTTACAGTTTGGCAGAATCGCGTTTTCATGTTTGGGTCTCAGAATCAGGTTTTCAGAATTGCATTTGGGTGAAGCACTTTTAGTTCAAATGTTTGTCTTTTTGCATTATCACTTCTAGAAGCAGTTTTTTGAGAAAGCCATTTAGGTTGAATCCGCGTTTGCAGAAACAACTATCTTAATAGGGTTTGATGAAGATATTGAAGGAAGTAAGAGGAGTACTTCAATGAAGGAGTCTACAAATCATATTTTTAACGAAAGTTTAATTGCAACACATCATTAAAATCTCAGGCGGTAAACCATTATTCTCATTTCTCACAATAAATAAGAATTCTAGGAATAGAATAAAGATTGGTAGACACCTTTAATGTGTACACCTTAAAATTTGGAGTTAATCAAATATATGGTATGTGTGACCACATTTTTTCAGTTGCGTGACCACTATTTAGAAGCTAAAAAATATGGTCACGCAACTAAAATGCGCGTGACCACTATTTTTCCACTCAGTTAACCAAATAAATTTTGAAAAATTAGTGGTCACGCCACTAAGAAAATGTGGTCACACAGACCATATATTTAGTTAACTAAAATTTTTCAGAATGATAGAAAAGGGTGTCTACCTATCATTGTTTATAGAAACATTGTCTTTGAAAATAACGAGAAAGTGAATATTCAACATTTTGAATGTTTTAATACTGTTGTTTCTAATGCAAAATTTATAATTTTAACTTTCCTAACAAGTGCTAAGAGAATTTGTTAGAATAATGTATATATATAAGCCTTATATTCTTAAATAAAAAACTCGAACCAAAAGCATTGAGTTGAATGGGATCATAAGATTGATTGTATTGATCTGTATCGTGCACACCATATGTACCACTGTTTCATTGAAAAAAGCTAGGATCCTTTTGTTAAAACTTTTCTCCACTTAGTTTGGACTGATATGAGACACCACATCTAATTTTGATAAACTTTAATTAGATCCTTTTGACCATGGTCCTTTTGGAAAGCTAGGATGAGATAAAGTGTGGTCTCCTTATAACTTTAGACCACTACTTATCAACTAGTTATAATGTGCTGAATTTATATTGGTGTGATATGCACAAAAAAGTGCATTATATGTGAAGGTAATATGTCTCCGTGGCTGTATGAATTTTATTATAGAATCATGGTGATTGATCATGATTTTGTCGAGTTATAGGTATTTTTGATCTATTAAACAATAAGTGCGAGATAAAATAACACAAGATAAAATAACATAATACAAGATAGAACAACACATGAAATTTTTTTATGATATTAAATAATAAAGGATTGCTATATCTAACGAATTATAATTTTCCGAGTTTATCCCGACATAAGTTTAACCAATAAAAACTCATGCTTTTCCACAATACAAGGAAGTTAGTAGTGTAGTGGGAAGTTCCATCTCAATGTCCCACAATACACGGAACCATCTTTTAATAATACAACATGAAATATTTGTGAAAAAAAACAGCACAAAAAGACAACACATCATTCGGGACACTCTCGGGAAATAATTTCTCGCGAGATATAACATTTTTCTAAATAATATTTGGTGTTATACGATTCTTGGTGGACAAAAGACTATTTTGATATTTTAGATAACTTGTACGTGAGACAAAAAATTATGTCATAGTTTAATGAGTGACAAGAATGTCAGTTTTTTTATGTCTCTTATTTACGGTTTGTCTTGTCCTTAAAATAGTTTTACATATGAAACATTACATAACTGAAATTTGAAATTGTCATGTCTTTCATCTCTTAACAAATCAAACATACCTATAGTATGAGAGGCCATGACATGGATTCGCTCAAAAAAGACTCGTTTCTAAAGATGATTTCACACCACTAACACGATATATCATACTTTTTTTTTATATTAAGGAGCAGACACTTATGTTACTTGTAGTCCTAGGTAACCACTTCCAATATCTTTTGCTTTTTCCTACACCCACTTAGTTTTTCATTATATATAGAACTTCGTTGCTAGATGAAATAATGTGAAGTGATAACAACAAGGAGTAAGAAAGGAGATATTAACAATAAAAAATTTGATAATGGAATGGAAGCCATATTATTTGGATATGATGCTTGTACCATTAGGGTTTCTGATGACTATTGGTTACCATGTATGGTTGTGGCATAAGACTAGGTCAGAGCCTTTTTCAACTACAATTGGAATCAATGCTCATGCTAGACGATTTTGGGTGCCTACCATGTTGAAGGTAATTCATTCATTCAATTACTTTTGTATTTTATGTTGTAATTTGATTTTTTTCATGGTAAAAACATATGCCTAAACTCCGTACTCAATTATTAAATATTATAGTTTCTAATTTAGATATTCTGTTCATATACTTCCCATTTTTTCAATAAATTACCAACTTTCATTATTAAAAAAATTACCAACTTTCACCATATCCAACTTTTGTGTTCATATACTTCTCATTTTTTCAATAAATTACAAATTTTCCACCAAACGAATAATATTAATCACCAACTGGTTGATTTTGCTTTCCACAACTCAATCTACTCTCAATTGTTAATTCCTCAATGAAGACTATGTTAGATTCAGATAGGAAGATTAAGGGTATAACTTCATAGCCAGCCTCTCTAACAATCAAATTACTTTTAAAGTGTTTTTGGGTGTGGAATTGGAAGTTTTAGAAAACTGGAAATCCTGGCAATTCATTTTATATTAAAAAAAGGAGTTCTAGGCAAATTCAAATGCATCGATTTAATTCCCTTCAATTCTAATTTTTTTTTTGGATAGAGTAATAGATTGTCAAATTTTTGTTGGGCTATTTCTATGAAATTTCAGAATATGAAAAATAGGACCAATTTGATTTTTTTTTTAAAATTTAAGGACTAATTTATGAATTTTGAAAATTTAAAAGGCTCAACTCACAATTTGTGAAAATTTATAGGGATCAATGGGTAAAATTTTGAAAATATAGGGACCAATTTAAAAATTCAACTTTTTTTAATAGTGATTATGTTGAAGAGTTCCATTCATTTTCTAATCTTGTGCATAATTAGAGTTTTACGTCCTATATTTCCATGCATATCCTTAAGTATCAATTTAGAATCTTGAATATGAGAGAATCTACATATAATTAATTGGATTCCCTAGGCTTTGGTACCTTTGACCACAATAATTTGGGACTTTCATAAAAAAATGATATTGCATACCACTTTCATTCAAAAGAGGGTTAGTAACTTTAAAATAAAAAAGAAAAAGAAAAAGGTGAGTAGAATATGTCTCTACTTCTTTAGTGTTATTGTTTTGATTGTAATCTTGTCAAGGAAAAAAAAAATATAAACCACACTTCTAACCTCTTTTATATTAAAACTTACAAGTCTTTTAATTGATAAGAAATATTTAAATTAAATTATACTCCCCTTGAGTGATGTTAAATTACACCCAATTTATTTAAAAAGTAACTATGTGTTACACTTTAATTTATTTTATTATGAACAAATATTCTATTAATAGCTCAAGACATTAAACACCATTTGAAGAAGAATTTCATCATCATATAACTTTCAATGTCAGTGATAATAATTGGATTTAAAAAACTTTAGAAGATTTCAATCTAAAATTACATAGTTATTAGCTATAGTATTTGTTCAATTTTTTTTTTATATCGCCACAATTGATAATAATTGGATTTAAAAAACTTGAGGAACAAAATCCTTACATAAAACAAACAAAATGAATAAAAAAATTTGTTACTATTTTTATGTGGATCTATGGCAATGGTTGAAGTGTCTTAATTTTCTTCTCATATTTCACAAACTTGATAAACTCTTATGCTCAAAACATTATGTCAAATTCAGGATATTGAAAAGAAGAACATTCTAGTTGCTCAAAGTCTTCGAAATCTTATAATGGGATCGACACTTATGGCCACTACGTCAATTCTCTTATCAGCTGGCTTAGCTGCTATTATAAGCAGTACTTATAGCGTAAAAGAGCCTCTTGATGATGTTCTCTATGGTGCTCACGGCGAATTTATGGAAGCACTTAAATATGTTACACTTCTTACCATATTCTTATTCTCATTTTTCTGCCACACTCTTTCAATTAGGTTTCTCAACCAATTAAGCCTCCTTATCTGCACACCACAAGATGATATTTCCTTGGTGACCCCTGATTATTTGAATTTGATTTTAGAGAGAGGAACTACTTTGAACACTGTGGGGAATAGGGTTTTCTACTCTGCTCTTCCACTTTTGCTTTGGATATTTGGTCCAGTCTTGGTTTTATTGTGCTCTTTGGCTATGTTGCTAGTGTTTTACAACCTTGACATTGTTTGTGGGAGTGGAAAAGCTAAGATATTACTTAGTGATGAAAGCAATTATGTCTAATGTGACTAGCTAAGTGTAAGAATATGCAAATAGATAAAACTAAATAAATATATATATAGCAATACACTTTGTAATATACTTTTTATAGTGACGATCTAATTTACTCTTGGAGAAAAACTACGAGATATGATTTATGAGAAAAATAAAAACAATTTATAGTTTTTGAGGAAAACATTTGGGAGAACTTAATCCACTAGACCTAAAAAGGAGATGATAAAAATTGGGTCTGAGGGATTAAATTGTCATGTTTTTATTTTTTTATTTTTAACAAGATTAAAAATTGTTTTTATTTTCATAGAGATTGATTTGATTCTCACAGTTTTTCTCAAGACTCAAATAAATGTTTATTTGGGTTTTTTAACGCACCCTATTCAATTGATTGAAATTCATATGAATCTTACGAATTACGACCATATAATTTAGTGGGATTAATTGAAAATTCATTCAAGAGTGTGTGGAAATAACGTTTTACAAGTGTTTTCCTCAAAAAAGAAAATATATGTGTCATGAGGTGTATGGTTTACAACTTTATGATGTAAAAGTAATGGTAGTTCACTCACAAAAAGCAGAAAAGCACAAGTGCTCTACATAAATAATTCCAATGCCTTTTCTTATATATGATATTGATTATGATTACCGTTAACTTTTTTTGTCTTCAGATATCAAGTTATTTTCTTGGTGGCACTAAAAGTTCATATAATTGAAAAATGAAATAAAAGTATACCTAACTTAGTTACTCTAATTATTTAAAAAGTTTAATGAACTATACTTATATTTGTAAGGAAAAAAAACTACACTTATATTTAATACACACTTCGTTCAATTAATTCTATCGATGATAGTCGGCCATACCATATTTTTAGGGTTCTTTAGGAGTCATTTTACCGTCCTTTAACTTATTACTAGGTTTGTTTTAGTAAAGTTTAGCAAGAAGCGAATAAATTAGTATTGTATTGAAAATATTCAAAGATGACCTTGAAACCGGCTCAAATTCATGATAACCATACAACTTTGCGGTCGTGCTATACTTTTTACAAGAGAAATCAAGTTGTCTCTTGGGGTATAGCCATCAAGGACAGTAGGGTGAAGAGAAATGGAGAAATCCTAGTGTTAGGTTTTTAGACATGTATTGGCTGCATTTGTTAAAACTTTAGTTATAGCAAGATGTCAGACATAATGTCTTAAACATGTTGGTACGACATCATAGCGTGCCTTGATCCGCATTCTTGGAGATTTATCTTAAACATGAAGATTTTCATATAATATCCAAAGATTTGTTTCACGTGAAGAGTTGACCAAGAAAGCGTGTTTCTAGAAGCATAGGAAGGCGGTTTATGCTTAACTTAGTCCTTAAGAATGTTGTTGCAACATTTAAGGAAACAACTGATCTGCTTCAGTATATTTGTGCTGAAATATTGAGATTTCAGCTGATCTTTAGCCGAACTTATGCATCACACCCATTCAACATTCAAGCTATATAAACAAAGACAGAAAACCTAATTATTCACTGAAGCAGCAATTGCAAAATAGTCATCTAGGGTTTTAGTCTGTCTTTGTTATTTGTGAGCCATTCTCATATCACTTTGATATTAGAGTTGGACTTTGTATTTGAGTTGTAATACTCTGAATCTCTCTAAGCTTTTAAGCACGAGTTGATTCTTTGTTCCAAGAGAGTGTCTCCATATTTGTTATGGATTTCAAGGACGGTCACTGGTCTGTGACTAAGAGGAAGTGAGTGGATTCTTATATTTAGGACTAGGAGAGTCTTAGGTAGAAATACCACGGGTAGTGATTAAGTGAGAAGTTAGTAGGCTGATGTCGCGGTGATTTTTGGATATCAAGCTATTGGTTTAGCTTTGACTCGCAAATTTTAAGTCCATCATCGATCTTTTATTTTTTCCAAGGAAAAGGGGAAAAGTTCGAAATAACCCTATTTTAAGAGATCAAAAGTTCGGGGGTTGGTTACGTTAAGGGAAGGTATTAGCACCCTAAACGTCTATAGTATACTATAGGAACCTCTTGTTTTTATTTATCTTGTGCTAAATTTATTACTTGTAAATAAATGCCAAAGTGTAAAAAGGACTAAAGTGATGAGTGAAAAGAAAGAAAAATGTTTTTGTTATTTTGTTGATTTGGAAAGACAAAGTCTTTTGCCTACATACCCGAAAGAGATCAAAATCATGTAGTTCGGGATAAAAAGCCGAGTGATTTATTTTGGTTGATTTTAAAGTTTGAAAACAAGTTTTGAGAGGATAAGAGACCGAACTGACATAGAAGAATAAAATGTGATTTAGTTGATTTTGAAAACGTTTTTAAGAGGATGAGAAGCCGAAATGGCATAGAAGAATAAAATGCGATTTGGTTGATTTTAAAGTTTGAAAATGTTTAAATATGATTAAGATTGATTGAAAAAAGTAGGAGTCACTTGGTTTGAATTCCAAGGTTTATTAAGAAAGATATTTTTGTGACTTTGACTATATGGATGTTTTTGAAAATTTTGATTATTCTAACTAAAGTGTGTTAAATAAAGTCTAAATAAACGTAATGGAATAAATAAAGCGTGAGGGGTTTTCCATAATGACGTTGGATCAAGATGGATGTCCCCTTTTCCTTGGAATTAATCTAAAATTACTAGTTATTTGATTTTAATTTTTGGTCCTTGATTTGTCCTTGATTTAGGTCTTGACATAAAGAGGAATAAATAAGTATACATGCAATGCAAGATTCTCATTTATATTTTTACATTGTCCCTAATTACATTCTAAATCATAATAAATATAAAATACATGAAATGATATAAATATGTATGCAATGCAATGTTTCATTTATATTTACATTGACTCCTACATCGTGTCTAAGGCGTGAATAAGTAAATAAAATGGCAAATAAAAAATAAATAAATAATAAAAATAAAATGATAAACAAAAAAAAGGAAAAAAACATGAATTGATGTGACACTAAATTAATATGCTAAAAAAAAAAATAAAGATGATCAAAGAGATAAAATGCATAAATAATAAAAAGAAATAAACAGAAGGGGGTGCAGTAGTAAACAGTGTGCGTGAGTAAAATTGTAGTGAAAATTAAAACAGAAATAAGGATCTGGGCTTAGCAGAGTGGGTTAGTGGGTTAGGGTGTGTGGGTCGGTTTAAAAAAAATTTGTGTTAGGGTTTGAGGAAAATCGGGTCGGTTATGAGTTTATGTAAATGGGTCAAAAAGGTTGAGTATAAAAGGTTGTTTGCTGACTCTTTTCTTCAATTTCTAAAGAAGAAGAAGAAGGAAGAAGAAGAGGAAGAAGACGAAGAAGAAGAGGAAGAAGAAGAAGAAGATTGAAGAACATGAAAGTGATGAGAAGAGGAAGAAGAAAAGGATCGAGCATGAACGTGACTGAAACGACGGCTAGCATTTAGATTTAGGTTTCCGACTTTCAATCACTAATCATGAATAAATAATAACTATTATCTGGGCTTATTTCTTACTTGGGCTTCATTTTGCTAGTCTATAATTGGGCCCAGTAAAAAAAGTTAGTGATCTTATTTAATACTACAATTGATAATTATGTTATTCATTAATTGTCCGGTTCAATACCGGTTGAACCATGAACGGGAGCTGTCACCAGTTTGATCTTCGGTCCGGTTTTAAAAACATTGATCACAATACACAATTGTTGTACTTTCACGACCTTTTTTGCACTCTAAACCGTGCAATTTTTGTCCGATTTTGAGTTTTTTCATCGCAATCATTCCAACAATTAGGGTTCATCTTCAGATGAGACACAAAAAATTCATACTATAAGTTATTCTTAAGCTATGCAACCATCTATTCCATAAGTGCTAATACAATATTTTCTTTATTTTTCGTAAATAAATTTAAATTATCTTGTGTCAAATGTCATAATTCTATATTTTAAAGTGATTAATAAAACACAAATATTTTTCAAAATTGACTTATAATATTCATTAATAGTATGAGAAAATAAATTAAAATATTTAATTAATTTATAAGTCCCTACACTATTTGAGAAATTTTAAATATAGGTCCCCCTAACAAAAAATTATAATTGAAATGGCTTATAAACAAAATCAAAATGGCTTATAAACACAAAATCAATAAACGTTAATTTATTTCAGAATCAATTTTTTATAAACATAAATTATTTTTGGTTAGGTTGTGTTCATGTTTAAGAGAAATGACGGGGTTTGGCGTTTTTGAAGGGTGGAAAGCAACGACAGATCTTGAGGATCTACCAAAAGATTTAACACAGTTTTTAAATTCGTTACCAAATAGATCGGAGATTGATTTGAAATATAGATTTTGGGGAAGAACATGTTAGTTAAGATGAATGAATATTGGAAGAATACGAAGTATTTCATTTGATGATTATTCTTTTTTTTCTTTAATCTCTTTTACTCTTGTTTGTTGTTATTGTTATTGGATTTTTTTGTGGTATACTTGATGTTGGATTTTTTTGTGTTGTTCTTCATACTTTTTCAGAAATTGATGAAAGTGATGAAGGATTCAGATGGAGAAGATGATGGAAATAAAAAAAAGATTTGAAGACTACAATATGGGCCTTAGGACTAAGAAATCTTTGGCGATACAGTTACACTTGCTCATAGGAAAAGGCATCAACAACTACCATTCCTCTTTCTCCATCTCATGCAAGCCATTTTACTTATATGAAGAAGCATTTGGAGAAAGAATGGATTATCGTGACGGATAAAGGATATTGCTATATTTTTCAAACCAAACCTTCTTTGTATTTCACTCAATGGAATCCGGGTGGGTGTTCTCCTGTTCATAGGAAGAGCCAACATGCATGAAAGCTTTTTTATTAGAACAAGAACTCGGGGTCGAGTTCTTCTGAGGTGGAGGAGACTGATGTAGGAAAGTTTCCATAGTATTTTCTATAGTATTTTAATTTTTGCCCAATTTTAGTAATTGTCTGTTTTTGTTTTAGATTGTTATTTTTGACTCATTAGGGTTTTGTTATTTCCCTTATTTAAGCTTAACAATTTTAGTCTAAGAGACAACTTTTATTCATTTAATTATATTTTAGGGATTTTTCCTAATTTCTGGTGGATTTCGGAACCCTATTTTCATAAGTTTGTCGCTTGCAAACTTGTTCTTTTCAATCTAGGTTTAGTGCTTTCTAGCTTACGCTTCCGAATGCGTCAAGTCATTACTAAAGAATCACAGACGAGCTTGAAACATAACTTCTAAGGAATTTATTTGAGGTATACACATAGTTGATTTCTTCTCTAGATGAGCTCACCATTGCATTTGTTGCAGGCAGTGATTTCTTCTTCATCAACACGAGACGAAGAGAGTCGAACATTGCTTGAAAATTGCAATCCTAACCCTAAGTAACCACTGACCTTCTCAATCTCGTTTTCTATTTTACTTTTTCGAAATATTTTCGATCTCCGAATAGTTAACATACATTTCCTTTTCTCTTACAAAAATATATGAGAATTTCTTCTCCCCCATACACTATTCGTTTATTATTCCCGATTTGCCCCTCTCCGAGTTAACCAATCTGGGTGAAATTTGTTTTGATTGACTAATTTGGTCTGTACAAAATATATTCTTAGTCATATATTTGAAACTTCTTATCTTCTTCAAAACTCTCTCTCAAGATGACGTAATACATAACCTCTTTTTTTTTTTTTTTTTTTTAATTTTTTTTTTTTTTATTATTTCAATC